>JACCDJ011513324.1_pt1 | contig 12211 bp, 12 predicted proteins | sample 7444481 | NCBI WGS metagenome assembly JACCDJ01 (sample SAMN15323435, study PRJNA562643) | freshwater metagenome | isolation source: river surface water | place: USA:Blue River Watershed | collected 2017-08-15 | reverse complement strand
TTTTGTATCGCTGTCATTGCTTCGGCAAGACTATTAGAACGACTACGGCATTCTGATTTGGCTGTGATGCCTGTGGGCCGATGTGTTATGCGACAACTGTTTTGATGCTTGTTGCGATATTGACCGCCAGCTCCAGTGCCACTGAACCACTCTATGTCTAAATCGTGTTCTCTTATAACAGTGGATATAACTTGGGGATCAACAACAGCAACAGTCACAGTTGATGTATGAACGCGACCTCGGCGTTCAGTGGGAGGAACACGCTGTATTCGGTGCCCTCCTGGCTCGTTTTCTAAGCCAGATAAATCAGAACCCTCGATCAAGATATGAACCTCGCCAAGATACTCATTTATCAGGCGGGTAGTTCAACCCTTGCTGTGCGCAAACTTGACGTAGGCTTGTGCCATGTCTTTTACAAACAGTCGACTATCTTCGCCGCCTTCTGCGGCTCTAATTTCAATTACACGTTTCATACTCGCTCCTTTTTAACTCGGCCTATTCGGCTGGCTTTGTTCCAATCGTATTTAACACCGTCCGGACAGACACCATTTTTAACGCTGTCTACTCCAAAACGACCGCACACTTCAAAGTCTGGTCCTGCTATGACTACAAATCGATCCATAGTCTTGGCACAGGCCATGGCCAACTCTAGGCTGGCAAATTCTTGTTTATCTATCTTATACATCTTCTTCTCTTCAACAACAATAAAAAATTGCAAACAATCCGGTTTCGCTAGGGCGTGTGGCTGTGAACTATCGACCAGGGTTGGCACTCCGGCTCCACACAATGGATAATTCTTGACACCGGAAACAGTCCGGGACCTCTCATCCCGACAACTGATCCGACAGATACGCATCACTGCGCAGAGCCGTCCGGGGTATTACCCCTACACGTTTATTTGTTTGCAAAAACTTGGTACCCGGGATGAGATTCGAACTCACACGCTTTTGGCACCGCCCCCTCAAGACGGCGTGGCTACCATTACACCACCCGGGTATTGTTTGGTAGTTCCTACTGGGTTTGAACCAGTGACCTCCACCATGTCAAGGTGTTGCGCTACCACTGCGCCAAGGAACTATGAACACACTACTTGTCCTATTATACTCCGTGTGTTAGGGAGAGTTTTTGGTGCCCCAGGTCGGACTCGAACCGACACGCACTAGGCACTGGCTTCTAAGACCAGCGTGGCTACCATTACACCACCGGGGCAATAAATACGTTATGGCATTTGATGACAATTATAACTTGAAACTGCTTTACAATCTAGCCGGCGGTCAACCTTATCGTGGCCGTCCCACACATGTTGTACCACAAGTTAAATTTGAAATTAGTTATCCCAACATCAAGTCAGAATTCAAACTGTCATCAATTCCTCAACACAAAAAATAAATGGTGCCACGAGCTGGACTCGAACCAGCCACACACAGATTTTCAGTCTGCTGCTCTACCTGATGAGCTACCGCGGCAAATAAAACAGGGCGCCCAACTATCCACCTGAGCGGACTCGCTGGATTGTCTCGATTGGGCAAGTTTAACACCGGCTTCAGTCATACTATAGTGTCAACACAGTCGACCCCACTGTGCCTAGACTGGCAGGGACTCAAACCCAACGTCTATCCCATAAATGGTACCTGGTGACGGGATCGAACCGCCGACAGCCGCCGTGTAAAGACGGAGTTCTACCGCTGAACTAACCAGGCAATATGTGTATTATACAAGATTAAGAAATGCGTGTCAACGCATCTTCTCTGATGAGAAATTTTCGTTGTTCGTTTTCTTTGCGAACACTTAACCATGTAGCACCTTCAAATTCTCGCTTGAAATAGATGTTGTCACACACAAGCCGCTCCAGCGTGATCTTGTTTTGAAACAATGCTCGCTTTTGTTCGGGGGTTTTTGCTGTAACTTGTGCCATGGTTATCTCCTTGATCTTATATTTATTTGGAGGAGGGATGGTAGAATCGAACTCCAACCGCTTTCGCAGTCCATCTGTTTTCAAGACAGTGCTGGTCCCAGACCAGATAACCCTCCGAATATGGAACACCGGGTGAGATTCAAACTCACGGCTTTACGGATTTGCAATCCGTTGCATTGGATCACTCTGCCACCGGTGCACTAAAATGGTCGGGGTGGTGGGATTCGAACTCACGACCCTCTGCTCCCAAAGCAGATGCGCTAACCAGGCTGCGCTACACCCCGAATAAACTTACTTTAATTTAGGATCAATGCTTTTGTCGACCTCTTGCGAATCAACAAACCTTGGAGCACTGTCCCAATATGCTGGAAAAAACTTCCAGCCAAAACTTTTCCAAAACTTGTGTATGATGTTGTTAGCTATAACAACCGCAATTAGGATAATAATAAATCCCAATGCATACAAAATTGTTCCGGCTAAAAATACTGCTGCCGAATCCATGTCCATATGTTTTCCTTAGTCTGCTTGTCGCGTGATATAATACTGTCGCATACGTTGAGTACCAAACGTATCTTTCATACTAGACTTTACAGTCTCAAAATCAAAAGGTTTGCAACTAAACACATCCAAGTAACAACTAGCAGGATTATCAATAAAGTGTGCCACAATGCTGGAAGTGGTAATGACCTGTACCACAGTATAACCTGAGTGATACGGCTCTTGGCCATTGTAAGTTATCACAGGATCACCGTGTGCTTTCATATCAATGTCGGCCACTAGCTTTTGAATCCACTGACGCAACAGTTCAGGGTTGCGAATTCGGTCTGGGTCACACCCACTGCAATCTAAAATAAGATGATATCCCCAATAGTCCATGTTGTTCCTTGATTGGAGCGGGGTACGAGGATCGAACTCGTCTCAGAAGCTTGGAAGGCTACGGCACAGCCACTATACCAACCCCGCGTTGTAATTTACTTATTATACAACATTCTTGATATGTTGTAAAGACATTTGGTGCCACCGGGTGGGAACGATCCACCGACCCTCGCCTTATCAAGACGATGCTCTACCACTGAGCTACGGGGGCATTAACTGGCAGGGGCTATAGGATTCGAACCTATGCATGTCGGAATCAAAATCCGATGCCTTAACCAACTTGGCGAAGCCCCAACAAAAACTGGTGGTGATAGAAGGTATCGATCCTTCCTCGTCGGCTTATGAAACCGCTACGCATCCATCTACGTCATATCACCTTGGGGTGGATAGTCGGGATCGAACCGACGCATATCGGAATCACAACCCGAGGCCTTAACCACTTGGCGATACCCACCATAAAAAAAGAGTACAAACAAATGTGATGGGATTCGAACCCAACCCTGCGTCCACGTTCGCCGCTTACTTGGTCTGCAAACCTTTCGTCGGGTACTACCTTCTGCTGTGCTACCAGCACACCACACAACCTGTCATAACCCATTGCAGTGTTTTATGAGCAGTCTTGTACCATATAGAAACACACTCAATAATCAGTCAATGCTGGCACAAAGACCTTTCGCACCCTGCCAGGGGCACCGAATGTTGACCGCTAATTTCGGGGCGGTATGGCATCCGTCGAGAATGTTTTTATATGGTAGGGGCACAGAGAATCGAACTCTGATTAACTGGTTAAAAGCCAGCTACTTTAGCCGTTAAGTTATACCCCCAATATGGTCCCTAACGAAGGATTCGAACCTTCAACTCGAGGATTAAGAGTCCTGTACGTTACCATTACGCCAGTTAGGGTTAGTATGTAAATTGATTTTACGTGCCAACCCTAGACCATACTGGGATCTAGAGTGACACTAACGTTTAGCACGTTTCATGCCGTTCTCCTTTTAAATATCTGTTAACTGACCTACAATTACCTTGCCATTGTATTTTTTGGCAAGATATTGCATAAATTCAATCCATTCATCTACTGCTGCCTGATCTCTCCAAACACGACATTTGGTATTTTTTTTAATAGTAAATGTCTTGTAATCCGGTAATGTTTTACCATCGAGCTCCATCTCTATCAGTTTCAGCAAACGTTCACTTGAACATCTGCGGTACAAATCATCTGAATCAGTGGGAGGGAACCACGACATTGTCAATGCTTTTGTCATTTTCATATTATGCTCCTGGTACCGCCTGAGAGATTCGAACTCCCCACCCCTGCGTTCGTAGCACAGTGCTCTATTCCAAATGAGCTAAGGCGGCAAAAAAGAAAGCCCAGGGACTCAGGTCACGTCAGGAGTGGGTATAGGCTTATAAAGTGGTGCCCCGGGGGTGAATCGAACACCCGACCTCGGATTACAAAACCGATGTTTTACCACTAGAACTAACGGGGCAAATTTGGCTCCCCAGGGTGGGATCGAACCACCGACACCTTGATTAACAGTCAAGTGCAACTACCGCTGTGCTACTAGGGAATAAATTTTTGGCCGAGTGTCAGGGAGTCGAACCCTGTGACCCACTTTCATGAATCTACGGATTAGCAATCCGCTGCCTTACCATCCGGCCCACACTCGAAGTGTACATTATATAGTCAACGTGATATCACGTCAACAAAAATTGGTGGAGATGATTGGGATCGAACCAATTGTGACCTAAGTCGGAAGATTTACAGTCTCCTGCCATACCATTACGGCGGCATCTCCATATTGAATTTGTAAGTAGTGCCACCATCGTTATTGACACCATTCACCTGATTTGCATAAAGCCCGGGCCAGGACTCGGTACGTCACTTGGGATACTAGTCCAGTTAGCAACCAATCTGCGGTGATCTTCCGATCACCCGGGAGTCGAACCCGTCCCCTTCTACTATCAAGGTAGTTCGAACTTACCTACGATAGCGTGACATTCTCTTGCTGACACTTACAAAACTTGGCATCCCGCCAGGGATTCGAACCCCGTCCCACGGTTTTGGAGACCGTCATGCTGCCGTTGACACCAGCGAGATACAATTATGGTGGACCGTAACGGGATCGAACCGTTCCTCCAGGCTTGCAAAGCCCGTGTGCCCCCAACAACACCTACAGCCCATAATTTTTAAACACACTCTTACGAATGTGTGTAATAAAGCATACTGGCACCAGCAACCGGATCAGTGGCGGGGAATCGAACCCACATTGACAATATGCTTTATTACGCTACCTTTTTACACATTCCAGTTATCGCCTGGAACTTACCATCCGGTAGGACGCCCTCATTTGCAGTTTTGAGTGATGCCGGCTCGCGTTGCCTTGCACTAAATGAAAAACCCTGGAGTTTTTAGTTCCAGGGTCCTTAGATTAGATACGGTTGTATGCTAGGTTAGGACCCTGTGCCTCCTGGAATGCTATTCAAGCGACCATAGGCGTTTGACCAGGTAAATGTTGCCTGATGCATCGCTGGTTTGATCGACAGTGAACAGAGTTGCGTTTTCATAGTATCAATTATAGTTTATTTAGCATTTCGTGTCAACCACGATTTGCTCTTTCTGTGTTGTATTTATACAACACGGCAAAAAACTGCCTTGTTGCATTTACTTAGCCTCTAGTGTAACAGGCTTTAAATTTGTTGTCAACCGGGATACCAGTTTTCTTTGGTGGCGTATTCCATGTCTGGAGGAATCAGTATCTTGCTGTCTTTGGCAATTAATCCTGCAAGGTCATCTGTGGGAATGCCGGTGATTCTGATCTGCCTGCGTCGGCTGGTACAAACAGGCACACCGTGTAAAAAGTAATCACTGGTTATGTACACTGGATCATTTGCATGATACGCATGCTCCGCATACTTGCCATCAAAGGACCAGTGCAAAGGAACACCACCATCACTGATGTTTAGTGTGATAATAACAAAACCTTGTTCAATGACTCCATTTCTTTCAGCCGTATTTGGTTTTCCTGTTAAATCTGAGAACCACCTTGCATCACGATGAATGCTGGCAAACGTTCCAGGTTCAAGACTCACACAATGTATGCTGGACATTTTTTTCAACGGCAACTTCTTGATAAAGTCTACTATTTTTAGTTTTTCGTATTCGGGTTTGATTCTCCAGTCACGGTTCAAGGTCATGTTACGGGCAAAGGTGCCGCCGCGAGCTGTTTCTTTTTTAATTATGTCCGAATCAGAATCATCGGTCTCTAAATACATTAACTGTACCATGGTCCACTGCGGCAACTCTCTAGGATCAATTTTACTATATTCAGCCAACTCAATGCTGCATTTATCGTAGGTGTCTGGATCAACCATTTTCCAGATTTGGTTGAGCTTGCGAGTTCCGCGCCAACTTCGCTCATCATTGTTGATGTAACGCCCATTTGGTAATATTAACTTGTCGTACTCTAGAGCAAATAGCCGATGGTCAAAGTCAAGATCAAGTTTTGCGTAGGCTATGTTTGAATAATTCATGTTGTTATTATTTTTCCAATCTTGTACTGTTTGGTAAAAGTTCGAAAACTCACTGGGTTTTTGTCTGCGCCCAAGATCAAGTTATCGCTATTTTTAAGTTTTTGTGCAAGATAGTCAATACCACTCTTCCACAATTGTTGTTCATTTTTAAGATCCGTACGTTGGTGAAACCAAGTATCAAACTCTGTATACCACCATGCAGTGCTCTTGTCAGCTTGGTACCACGAGTCATTCCATGTAGTATATAACAAATTTCTCAATATTCTTTCCTGAATGAGTCTTGCAACTGAAAACTTTTGACTTTTCCAAACTGGTTGGTACCTGGGATTGTTCTCAAGCCATCTCTTGATCACATGCGCTTGTTTACATACCAAAGGTGCGGTACTGTTTCCCCAGTAAAATAATTCTGTGGCAACATTGGTGTAGTCAGAATTAAAGTCATTGATAGTGGTAATGTTGACATTGATGTCAGTGAACATCACCCAAAAATCAGAGTTGGCATCGATATAAGTTTTGGGTTTGTCTGCTCCAACAATGATTCCAATCCGGAGATTTTTATCAAATTTTTTCTTCAGATCAGAAAAATAAAAATAATTGTATCTAAACAATTGCCCAACACTTAGATGATCATTTCTGTGTAGTACCCAGTCTGCGTCAGTGAACATGGTTTTCATACTGTCAACTACCACATCGCTGACGTCCAGCACTGTTATTTTGGTACGGGGCAACTTATCATATATGTATTGCAATCTGGGCACTGCCTGTAGCTCATGCTCGGCTGCAAAATTCCAACTGTTTTTGATATTGGGATTCAGCACTGTTGTTCCAGCAGTGGCCTTGCCCATGTGATTGGTTACAATTTCATCGATGTGCAATCCTTGACGTATGAAACTTTCCAATATGTTGTTGGTGTCTGCTCCACCACTGAAACTCAACACAATGTAATCGTATTTTTCCCTGAGTTCTCTAGACCTTGCGTCATACAAGGCATCCATACTCATGGTAGGTTCCTGGTCCCAGGCGTGTTGAGAATACACCCAGTCATGGAACACCCAGTCGACCTTGGAATCAGTTGCCTGTGCATACAACAATGCATCCACCTTTGATGTAAACTGTTGTTGTCCACAGGTGTAAAAACCTAGGTCAGTATTCAGCATCAGTTGACTTTGGGAATGTTGTATTTTTTTCTGAAACCGTCCCAGAACTTGATGTTGCTGTCAATAAAGCGTGAAACGTCTTCGGGATTGTTGTTGGCAGGAGTAAACATTCCATCTTGGTTGACTTTGGCCTGAAACTCCGGGTCTCTCACAAATTTGTTGACCATGGCGTTGATTTTCTTTGTCAACGCAGGATCCATGTTCGGTGGTGCTCCCACTGCAAAGAATGTGTACTGTTCCATGTTGTAGCCAAGCTCTTTGAGAGTAGGCACACCCGGCAGACTTGGCACACGACGATCACCTGTGGTAGCAATCATTCTGAAAGTGCCAGCCTGATGCATTTGAATTGGTACACCACCGATGGTACCGATTACCATGTCTAAGTGCTGACCCAACAATGCTGTGTTGGCACCGGCATCGCCAGGATACATGATAGGTTCCATGTGTGTTTTGGCGTGCGTACCCATCATATAAGTTAAGATTCTTGCACCGTGAAAGCTCATGCCAACATTTAATCCTTTTGCCGGAGCATTGGCAATCACTTCTTTGAGTGAGGTAGCCGGATTCTTTGCGTGGATATAGATTGCTGTGGGGAATCGCACAAAGAAAGCAATGTTGGTAATATCATTGACTGGGTCATAATCCACAGTGTCCATCACTGGCTTGTACACCGCAGTGGCTGATCGAACCAAGCCCAGGGTATAACCATCGGGTCGAGCTGCTTTCAAATGTCTAAACTGTACTATGCCTTCACCAGCAGGCATGTATTCAATGATCATGGGCTGCCCAGTTTCACGTTTCCAGAACTCAGCAAACGGTCTTAGAAATAATGTGTCTGATGGGCCACCAGCAACCACGTTTGATACAAAGGATACAGGCCTACAAGGATACTCGCAATCGTTTGCAAAAGATGTTGCAGATGCAAACACAAACAACAATGCCGACATTAGTTTTTTCATAGATTAATTTCCTGGTTATAAGTCCACTCAGCAGGGACTTCATTCAATCCAAACTGAATTTGCACACGATCACTGATCAAATTCTCTACACTGTGTAAAACATTGGTATTCATGATAACCCATGTACGCAGGGGAATTTGTACAGCATGCACTTCTCTGAGATTGGCATAGTCAGTGCCGAACACACGCAACTCACGTTCTACCGGATGGCCATCTTCTTGATAGAACGCAGTTCTCACATCTGGGCCACCAGTGTCAAACGTGTACAGTATTGCAAAACTTCTGGTTTGATCTGTGTGCGGCGCCAGCAATCCGTCTGGACCATGGATAACACTCAATCCACAATCAGTGTACTGATCAGTTAGATGTTGATGAATCCAGTCGTACACATCTTGATCCAGTGTGTATCTAAAGCCACGACTGTTGCGATAGCTCTTGCCGTCTTTGATGGCAACAACGTCTTTGGGGTGCAGTCGTCCTGCTAGGTCTGGCTTCATGGCATCAGCATAGCTGTTGCTGTTGATACGACGAGTTTCCTTGCTGGGATCATTGTAAAGGGCCATGACCTTGTGTTCTAGTTCTTCAGGCAACTCCGGTGCATTGATAAACTTGTACAGCCACATATTAGAATTTTATATTGTCGTAGTTGAAACCAATGCGATGCAACAAGCGTTCGTGCATTAATTCAAAAGCCCAGCGTTTGTGCATACCACTCATCTGGTCAGCAATTACAATATCGCCATCTTCCCAGTCATGATGATATATGTACTTTTCTTGTAGCATGTGCTTCATTATACTGGACTTGATTTCTTCGTACTCTTTCTCGTCTTCTATCTCTCGAACTCCAACCATTTGGTTCCAAGGGAAGAACAAAGAGTCGTGCCCGGCCTGGTTTACTTGGTGTACAGCAGGTTGGAAGTTTTTGTTTTCCTCTGCCTTGAGGCCAAATACTTTTCCTTGTATTGAGTAATTGTCATTTGTGCTCGCTGGACGAATGTGAAACTTGCTCAACATGTCCTTCCACTCGGGAGACAAATCATTCCAAGCGTCAACGGCATTGATATAACTTGTTCTACTGCCCTTGGTTGCTGTCACAGCATACAAATAGATGATAGGCATGCGCTTTTCGTCCCATGGACTGTTCAAGTGCCAATCTAGGTCATCGTGCCCACCGTGCAGGCCAGGCAAGTTATCGTCGTTGCGCTTGCCAGTTACATTGGCAACTTTAGGATGTGTGGGACTGATAGCTTTCCACATTGCTTCGGTGGGCCAAGCATACGTCCTAACGAAACCAAAACGTTCACTAAAGTCTACTTGTTCTTGTTCAGTTAAACCTTGTTGATTTTTGATAACAACTACTGTTTTCTCTGCAAGAGCTTTGCCGATTACCTGAATATCTTCGTCGGTGAGATTGTTGATATGGTCAATTTCTACAAAGGCAGGCCATGTGTTGTTGCGATAGTTTACGTTCATAATAATTCCTTATTCAATAAAATGCATCTGAGAAAAAACTGGAAATAATCCAATTATTTTGTTGTGATCTTCGGCATCAGATAACAGTTTGGGGGTAATTCCGTGTTGTGTTTCTTTGGCCAACAACAAAGTTTTAATGACTGATTTTTTGTATGATTTCATCAACTCGTCGTGACTGCGAGTCAATGTGTCATCTTTGCGGTTTGAAATATAACTCTCGAAAGTTTTTCCTGTGCTGAAGGTGCCTTGCGTCCAAAAAGGGTAGATAATATGATTGGCATATTCCCAATTGGTTTTGACTTTGCTTTTCCTCCAAGTCACGTTGGCTAATTCGTTGTCTCTGTATTTAGTTTCAGCATTGATACTGTCTAGATAATCAAAATATTTAGAAGCAACGTGCGCCTGCTTGATGGACAGTTCGGGCATTTCTGGAGTCCAGTAAAAAAATTCATCGTAAGTGGGATAGTCTCTAAAGTAGTGTTTGTGCCCAAAGTAACTGCTCCAGTCGTTGAAATGAAATGCCCAACGGTTGTCGACCACTTTGAGTCTGATCTTGTCAATGCCGTGTATTATGCCAACTCGTTTTCCTGCACCATGCAGTTGATGATATTTTTCTGTGTAATACAACCCATAATGATGCATGAGTGCAAAAGGGATCAAATGGTATGTGGTGTCTTGATAGTGATCAAATTTAAATGCAGAGTCGGTGAACAATTTGTTTTGAATATCTCGCATCTCGATCAAGCGATATTCAGTTTCGGGATAGCGCAATTGATATTGTTGCACTTCGGGAACTGCCACACGATAAATTTCACTGCTAATACTGCTGTCTTTGCCTTTGTAACTGGAATCAACAAAACTCACAATTTCGTCCAGTTTGACATCTGCATGTTCAAAACATTTTAAGATATTGTGACTATCGGCACCACCAGAATACATGAGCACAATGTGATCATATTTTTTTCGTATTTGATGAACACGATCAACGTATAAATCTAATAGACTCTTGGAAGGTTCAATTTTTGGTTGTGCAGCGTTGTACACATCATCATGGTAGATAAATTTGACAGTACCGCCAGTGGCTTTTCTTTTTTCTAGTGCTATTTTTAAGTGATAGATAGGGGTAGGATCGTTGCCTACTAGGTAGTGGCCAAATTGGCTCCACTTGTCTTCTTTTATAATCATGTGGTGGGGGGATTGGATGCGGGTGACAGATTCGAACTGCCGATGCACCTGGCTTATGAGACCGGTGTGGTGACCACCCTACCCGCGTAATTTGTTATAGTTATTTATGTCTGGAGGTCGGGGTAGGATTTTAACCTACGAATCTACCGGGTTGCAACCGGAGCCATTAAACACTCTGGTACCCGACCATAAAAACTATCGTGAAACACACTACACACAGAACTGGGCACTTTTTCAAATGCGTCGGCTACATATGATCCCAATGCAATGTGTTTTACGATAGTGCCTAAGGTTGAGATTACACCTTAAGCCAATAGCACTTCTAGCATTATACTGCACCTTGCGAGCACAGCTTCTCTAGACATCCACTAAGACCCTTGCGGTATCCTAGTCTGCTATCAGCATCGCCGTTTTTATGGTCAGGCAGTAGACCAGTCGTTACATGCTACTCTGTATCTTCTTTCCCGTTGATCTTGCGAACCATTAAGCCTTGCGAGCTACGAAACTTCTGATACAAACTGATTTCACCTTGCGAGTTACGTCAGACTTGATTCACTTGCGTGTCAAGCATTAGATGCTTTTCACATATAACCGAGGCAGTCTTTGCGTTTTTGTAATGATAGTTGGGATTTGAACCCTACTGCATCCAGCTTAAAAGGCTAGCGTTCAACCATTGAACTTTATCAACCTACTGCGATGAGCTGCCTCTGTTGCTGAATAACCTTTTGGGCTACACAATACAACTCACCACGTTCCTTTTGCCTCGCGGGCTACTCAGACGTCTTTTGCGATCTCTGTCTATCTCGGCTTTCGCGTAAGCCAGTGACCACTCAAACTGCATTCGAGCTCTTGGGTGCGACCCCTCAAACAAGAACACTACCCTTTCTCATACCAGTTAACCGAATTGGTTTCGCAGTGAAGTCAGCACCACCTGTTACTTTCCATCTACTCAAGTTCCCCTTGCGGGCTTGTAAGCAAACGTTCTTTCCACTACATTCAGCGTCTCTGTTACCACCACCCGTCTTTTAAGTGATGGCCCTGTTGCCAGGGTGAGCAGGCTTGTTTACATGAACCATTGCTGGCGGAGTTGCGTAGGCTTACCTCCTTTGGGT
>JACCDJ011082183.1_pt1 | contig 12212 bp, 14 predicted proteins | sample 7444481 | NCBI WGS metagenome assembly JACCDJ01 (sample SAMN15323435, study PRJNA562643) | freshwater metagenome | isolation source: river surface water | place: USA:Blue River Watershed | collected 2017-08-15 | reverse complement strand
TACAGACATCCCGCAACGCATTTACGTTGGACAGCGTTATACATTGAGTATGAAAGATCGCGGACATCACATCCTATGCGACAGATCCGATGACAGTATTATAATCCCTTACAACGCTCGTGTACCGTTCCCCATAGGTTCTGTGATCACCATTGTTAACAGAAGCAGTAATTCTGTCTACATCAACAAAGAAGGCGGCAGTATTGAAGTGATGTTGGCCGGTGCGGGTTTCTACAGTTATTTTGAACTAGCACCATACGGTGTTGCTACACTGCTAAAGATTGGCATTGAGTCTTGGATGATTTCTGGCAATGTCCAAGATAACTAAGGAACAAAGATGCCTATATCACAGATCATATTAGCAAGAGGTGGCAGCGGAGGTGGTAGTCCCAGCATCAACTTCTACGGTTACAGCAATCCAATGAATGAAGGTGCTGGCAATACTGTCTATGTCAACTACAGCAACTATTCAGGAACTTGGATATATTGGCAGATCGTCAACGACACCACCAGTAACGCAGATTGGGAAGGGGGCGAGACGCCCAGCGGCGGACTGTATTTAGAGGGCACGGGCAACGTCAACTTCAGTTGGAACACGGCCGCAGACTTTACACCTGACGGTACAGAAACTTATTATGTACAGGTGAGTGCCACACCCGGTGGTTCTGATCTGTTTAATGAACAACTAACTATATCGGATACATCAACTCAGCCGCCGTTTACCTATGATGACTTTACCATCGAATGGTGGCAGAAGATGGAAAGTGGTGGAACCAATCCTCGTCCCTGGGCATTTGGACTTTATCCCACACAGAGAATCGCTATCAGTTATGAAAGCAACGCCGCAGATTATTACTGGATCAATAACAACGCAATAGGCAGCGTAAACAGAAATCACGTGAATCAAGGTTGGCAGCATATGGCCATGGTTCGACGCAACGGCATAGTCAAAGGCTATGAAAACGGTGTAGAGTATTTTTCAGATCCAGATGGAAACTCGGCCATACTGGATACCACCGCTCCACTGTATGTGGGCACAGGTGAATCAGGAGCAGGTAACTTTCGAGGTTATATCAAGGACCTACACATAGTCAAAGGCTATGCCAAGTACACGTCTAACTTTACACCATTAACTGTGCCTGTACAACCTCGATTGGGAACTATATTCCTGATGCCAACAACGGATTCCGGTACTGTCTTTAATGATACTGTGGGTAGTTTTACTGCCACTGTGACTGGTACTCCTACTTGGAGCAGTGACACGCCGTTTACTACAGCCACACCTTACACCATGACCGGGGCCGCGCAGGCCTATAATCCAGGACTTGGCATCCTGTATATTCTCAAAACAACTGATCCTGGCATCACAACTGTTCGAGCAGGATGGACTGTGAGTTCTGCTAACTACAGCGGAACAGTGACTTCAACCACCGACACAACGGATTATTACAACATAACCATAGCAGTCAGTTCAGGAACACTTGACAGTGAAATAGCAACATTCACACAGCCAGCATTGGGTGGCAGCGTTTACTTCAACGGGTCTAGTTACCTCAACTATGGTGGCAGCGCCCAGTGGGCCATGGACTTTGACAACCTTGTCTACAGTGGCATAACATTGAACATCGATGCCAACAACTCTACCAGTTATCCAGGCGCAGGCGCAACTACCTGGACTGATTTGTCCGGCACAGGAAACATCACGCTCTATGGATCACCCTCATACACCACAGGACCTCCAAGCAGTATAAACTTCAGCGGCACAGGACAGTACGGTGTGGGAGTTACCAACGGTGTTATTCCATCCACAGGCTATACTAAATCTGTATGGTTTAAGGTCAACAACACCACTTCAGATAACAACTTGGTCAGCAGTGACAACGGTGGTCACTATGTCTTTATGAATGCCACAAATAGAATCTATTGCGGACATGGAAACTGGGGTGCTACTAACATAAACCCCAGTGTGGCCACGATTACTGCTGGCACATGGTACATGGTCACAGTGACATTTGATCCTGCTGTTGGTATGAATCTATACATCAACGGAGTGTTAGATCACTTGTACGATGCTAATCTAGCCACATTCACTGGCAACGGATCTACCAACATTGCCTGCTATGCTCCGGGTGGTAATCTATTAAACGGCAGTATAGGTCGTGTGCTGTGCTACAACAGAGCACTTTCGGCACCAGAAGTACTGTTCAACTTTAATGCCACGAGAAACAGATACGGTGTCTAATGGTGGAACAGCACACGTTGTATGTTGATCCAGAACTTATAGATCACATACAGGCACAGCGTGAACTAGATTCTAGAGATAGAGGTGGTAGAGGCTGGCAGAGTAGACCTTATACTGGCCAGCCTTTTCCGTGGTTTGACGCAGTATATAGGGCCGTAGAAGCAGAACACGGGCCTATAGATTCGTGGTGGATGAATGTAAACACACCCGGAGAATACACAGGTTGGCATGCTCATGTGCGTTGGCCCAAGGTTGGTGTACTGTATGTACAAGTTCCTGGGGGAGATATAGAGTTTAGGCAAGGTGGCGCATATTGGACTGAAACACCTCGAGCAGGCGATTTACTAGTATTTCCTGGTAGTTTAGAGCATAGAGTATTGCCTAATACTAGCGAGCAGGTTAGAATCAGCGTAGCCTTTAACTTTAAGAACTAGCATATTATCTGCGTGTATATTCGTGGGATATTTATTACCGATAGACTAGCTAAATATATAAAAGAGAGCTCAAACTATGGCTAACGGATACACAATACCCAGCAATTTAATACTAAATGTAGGAACTTATGCCAACGATGGCACCGGCGACGACATTAGAACTGCGTTTTTAAAAATTAAAGACACAATAACTTTAATAAATGGCAATTTAGGAGCCATGGACGCTAGTAGCCTAGGCGCTGGAGCTAGCATTGTAGCCAATCCTAGCAAAGTTGATAATGTATTAAAATTCAAAAGTATTACTGGTTCTAGCGGTATTTCAATTACCAATACTGCAAATACTGTAAACATTGCTGGAACATTTCAAGTAGTAAATGATCCTAGTCCACAGCTTGGCGGAACTCTAAATATTGGAACAAACAACATAGTAGGAACTGGAGATGTGCAAACAACAGTTCATGGAATTGATATACGAGTACTAAATTCACTAGTACAACTTTTAAATTCCACTAATAACTACGCAGATTTAGATTTAGGATCTTTTACAAATCCTAATACAAGTCAATTTGATTTAGGTACCTTCTAAGGTAGGAGATAAGAATGGCATTAAAATTAAGAAGAGGAACAGACGTTGCAAGATTAACAATAACTCCTTCCGAAGGCGAATTGTTATATACAACCGACACGAAAAAAATATTTGTTGGCGACGGGTCAACATTAGGGGGCAAATTAATTTCAGGTGTTAATCCAGGTGCGGCCCTGGGCAATTTGGCCTTTTATCAAAGTAACGGTGCCGAGTTAGAAGGATCACCGGATCTAAGTTTTAGTAGTGTAACAAATCTTTTACAAGTTAGCAGAGGAACTGTAACAGTCACTAACGAAAGTACTGCACGACCGATGGTTGTTTTAAATTCTGCCTACAGTGGTACAAACTTAAGTGGATCATTAAATTTTTCCCGCTCGAGAGGCAGTTTAAATAATCCTCAAATTGTTCAGTCAGGAGACTTTGTAGGTAGTACAACTTACGAAGCATACAACGGTGTAGCTTTTGATTCTATTACTTCTGTTTCTAGTTTTGTTAGTGCGGCGCCTACACAACAGGGGCCTGCGTTTGCTGTAAATTTTGTCAGTAAAACTGGAACAGGTCCTTACTATGTAACCTATAGTTTTGTTGCGCAGCCCCAAGCTCCAACACAATCAAGAGCCTATGAAATTTCAGGAAACTCCAACGCCAACTACAATGGAGCATATAGGGTATTTTCAAGTACTACCAGTCAGATGACTTTATTCTATACCACTGACCCTGGAGTATTTGGTACTGGAGCAACTACGGCAAGATTAGAGCCTGTAGTTCCCGGTTCTTTAATATTTGCCACAGAAACTCAAAACGGAAATTTATTAAGAACTGCAAAACTTTTTGACAACGGTTTATTTTTTATTGGACCGTTAGCATCTGAATACACCAACGTCCGACCATTGGACCCACTGAGTTCAGGCCAACTGGCTATTAACACTACTACAACTAATGCAGGTCAGACTGCGGCAAGTTCACAGGTAACCCTAAGGACCTATGCAAATACCAGTTTTGGTCAGAGCTTTAACGTGTTAAGATATAGGGGAACACTAACTTCTCCGACTAGTGTGTTGTCCGGTGATGAATTACAAATTTTTAAATGGTACGGTGGCGATGGAACTAGTGCAGCAGTTGCAGCAACTTTAAAAATAACTGCCGACAATACTGTATCCACTGGCAAAGTTCCTGGAGCATTTACTTTCCAAACAGCCAACACATCTTCGGGCGTCTTAACTGATGCAGTAAAAATTGATAGTAACCAACAGACTACATTCTATGGTGCTGTAAAACGAAACGGTTTAGAAATTATTTCTCCGAACTATATAAGTGTATCGACTAGTGCCAGCTACGCATTAAGTCTCACAACTTCCACAAACGTATTAATAGTACAAAACCCAGGGCTAACGGCTACACTAACATTACCAAGTACACCTGTTGACGGGCAGGTCTGTTCTTTCAGCGTAGTTCAAGAAGCAGTAGTTTTAGCTGTTGGAGGATCGCCTACAGTTATTCCTTCATTTGCAGGTTCTGCAGCAATAGGAACAACTTTTAGATATGTCTTTAGAGCAACTCCAGTGGCAGCATGGTATCGCATAGGATAAATTATGCCTTTAAATGTTTGGACTCAGGCATCTGGTTATAGTCTGGGAATTTTTTCTGAAAATACCCAGCAAGAAATTTCATTACCAGTATCTACTAGCACTGGTATTACTTTTAAGGTAATATCAGGAGAATTGCCGCCGGGTCTAAGATTAGTAGGAAATAAAATTATAGGTAGTGCGTATCAAGTTCCGAGGCCGACTACATTTGAATTTTGTATAAGAGCAAGCGCAACTGCTGGCATTGCTGATCGAACATTTAAAATTACTGTAGAAGGTGAGAGCGTCCCATTCTTTGTTACACCAGCAGGTCCGCTAGACGTTGCAATACCGCAGCAGTTCTTTGTATTAGATTCTAGCTATGTTAATTACCAAATAGAAGCCTATAATACATTTACGCCTTACAATAATAATATTAAATTTTTTATTGCCAGCGGGGAAGGAGTCTTGCCGCCAGGTCTAAGACTAAGCGAAACAGGGTTATTGTACGGTCTAGTTGAACCTGCGTACACACTGAAACCAGCAGATGGCGATGGATCTTTTGATAACACATACTATGATACTGTTGCATTTGATTTTGGACAACGGCCAACCAACGGTTATGACTCATATACTTTTGACCTAGTAACATTTGACTATAGTTTAAAAGCACGAGCACCAAAAAAGCTAAACAGAAACTACGGATTCACCGTAACAATTACAGACGGTGACAATGTTGAAAAAAGAAGTTTTAGTATTTTTGTCGTTGGTGATGATTACTTTAAAGCAGATAACGAAACAATTTTAAATGGTACAGGTTTGTTTACGGCAGATAATACCTACCTAAGAAATCCAATATGGCTAACTCCTAGCAACTTAGGAACGTATAGAGCCAATAACTATGTAACTGTATTATTAGATACCTACGACATATACGATGTATTTTACGATATCGAAGTTGTAAATGCACAGACATCGATGATGTCTATTAAAAAGGCACTAACAGATAACATTGCCGGCGGAACAAAGATTACAATAAAAGATCCTAGTAGTGTACCGCAATATGGTCAATATATCTGTTTTAATAATTTAGTAATCGGTGCTACATCGCAGACACATCAAATTAGCGCAGTAGCATCTCTTGGTAACAATGAATACAGACTGACTGTTGTACAACCGCTAGAAGTCGATATACCTAATGGAATTTTATTCTATAGTGGTACCTTGAGCCAACTTCCGCCTGGTATGAATTTTGACGAAACGACAGCTGAAATTTTTGGAATCGTTCCTTATCAGCCTGCTATTACTAAAGAATATACTTTTACTGCTAGTGCATTTAGAGTAGCAACTAGTGGAGAAATTGCAAGGTCCTATCGAGTTTTTACAATAAAACTACAGGGAGAAATTGAAAGTTTTATCAACTGGGCTACACCTAGTGACCTAGGAACTGCAAACGCAAACTTTATTTCGACATTAAAAGTCGAAGCCCTAAGTAGTATTCCAACTGCAACAATTGTCTATACACTAATAAGTGGGCGGTTACCACCAGGGTTAACATTAAATGTTGACGGAGAAATTGTAGGAAAGATTTCACAGTATCCGACAGCAACATCAAGTGGTTTGACCTATTTTGATTTATCAACAACTCCAACTACATTTGATGGAGGCTCTACCAGTTTTGATTACGAATATATTTTTACAGTACAAGCGCAGGATCAACTAGTTTATAGTGCAACAACAAGAACATTTAAAATTAAGGTTGAAACTCCAAATCAATTAGTTTTTAGCAGTATAACTACTAAACCATTCCTTACAAGAACACAAAGAAACTACTGGAAAGAGTTCATAGACGATACTACAATTTTTACTCCAACGAGCATCTATCGACCTAACGATCCTAACTTTGGAATACAAACTAACTTGTCTATGGTAATTTATGCTGGTATTGAAACCACAGATGCGGCAAAATATATAAGTGCTATAGGCCTAAATCATAAAAAGAAACGTTTCCAATTTGGAGCAGTTAAAAAGGCAACAGCAATTATTCCCGGTACAAGGACAGCAGTCTACGAAGTTGTATATGTAGAGATGATTGATCCTTTAGAACCCAATGGTAAAAAATTACCGTCTAGCATTGTCTATAGTCCAGAACCCAGCCTTAAAACTATAGACAGGTCTGACGATTTTTATCAAGGAGGCTATGCCAAACCTAACCCGTCTAGAGAAGCAAAAATGGGCCAGTTGGGGTTGGATACTGGAAGAAACGATCCTCTATTACTAAGCATCGACTCGGCAGGCTACGACACATCGACCGCTAATGGAGAATCTTACTTTCCTAACAGTATAAGCAACTGGCGTAGCAGAATTAAAAAATGGGAAGATGACGCAGGCGCTGGCCTAGCCAACGAGCGTAACTATTTGCCTCTTTGGATGCGCAGTATTCAACCCGGAGGAAACCAAGAATTAGATTTCCAACTTGCTGTACCACTTTGCTATTGTAAGATTGGAAGGGCGGACGATATACTTTTGAATATCAAATTTAGTGGATTTGATTTTAAATTATTAGATTACACCGTTGATAGATATATAATTGACTCGGTCAAGGGTGAAACAGCAGATAAATACCTTGTATTTAAAAATGATAGGATAACAGTATGACAAGTGCAATCGACGAAAGTGTAATTGATGAAACTTACCCTGTAGCAGGGCAAGACAACGATACTCAAGGATTTAGAGATAATTTTGGAAATATTAAAACTGCGCTAGGTGTTGCCGGTTCAGAAATTACCGTCTTACAAAATAACGCTGTGCTTAAGGCATCAGTAGATGGTACCAACTCAACTGTCACTAATAACATGGCCGGTAGCACTATTAGAAACGGTAAACTACAAGGTATGGCATTGAATGTTATATCTAACAGCAGTGGCGATAATACCATTATCCTTAATGCATCGAACGCTTCAGTTTATAATATAACAAACATTGATTCAAACACTACTATACAGTTTAATGCTGGTTGGCCAACATGGTCTACACTAAGCGATCCTAGTCTAGTGTCTGTACGTGTAATGCTCAAGGCAAAAAGCGGGCTGGAGTCAAGTCCTATTATTACACTGGCTGCTGGAGCAAATACCCTAATTGCCGATACTTCATCTGCATGGTACACAACTGCAACACCGTCCGTTACTATGACTGTTAGCCATACAACATTAAAATATAAGGTCATCGAAGCATTTAGTATCGACGGCGGCACGACCGTTTTTGTAAGATTTTTAGGCGAATACTAATGCATCCATTAATTGGCGATCTAGCATCGTTAAAGGATTCGGACGTTGAAAATAAGATAAATGATTTATCTAGAAAGTATTTCATGTCTCCGAATCCTTTACTACGCGAACAAATAGTTCTAGCATTGAACACTTATAAAGAAGAATTGGCAAAGCGTAGAAGTAAAGAACTCGAAAAAATGATGTCTGGCCAGGGCAAAGATATTGACAAACTCATTAAAGTCAACTAAAATGTTGACATGAATTTAGACAAATATAGCAACCCTATTTTTAACGAAAAAGAACTGTTCGATGCTGTCTACACTGGGCATCAATTTGATCCGTTTAACACATACATTGTTGACCGGCGAACAGACAATATCAAAAACTTAGAAAACCATCTTGGCTTTAAATTTCTCGAGCCGTACGAAACTCATTTTGAAATAAAAGATTACGACTTTGCTAGTCAGCAAATTTGGAATATGCCAGAAGACTATAAAAATTTAGATATTGAAAATTGGCTGCGAGAACAATGTCCGCCGTGGGATCCTGAAACATCTAGATTAGAAGAAGAATTGGTTCAGTTTAAAGCAAGAAACATGCTAGATCTGCTACGATGGTTAAAATATTTTGTAGATATTTGTTCGAAAGAAGATGTAGTTTGGGGCATCGGGCGAGGATCCAGCGTAGCCAGTTATGTACTGTACTTAATTGGCGTACATAATATTGACCCGATCAAATATAATTTAGACTGGGAAGAATTCCTGAGATAAGTAATAGCATAATCCAAGGAGATTAATATGGGAATGAAAGAACAACAAAGATCATCATATCGTTCTATGCAGGGCAAAGAAGTTGATATGCACAAGTTAGTAATGCAAAATGAAATGACTGTAGCTATCGGCAACGTCAAAGTAAACGCTAGAGGCGATGAACTTGGTGTCGGTGGAAAAATTATTCGTAAACGCGAAGAAGTTCTAAGATCAGCAGCACCTGTTAGGCAGGTTCAAGAAAGTAACGTACCGCAAAAGTCTATTTCTAACATGGATCCAGAGGGCAACGAATGAACGTAGTCAAAGGTAAAATAGTTCCTTTACGTGATAATGTATTAATCACGGATATGAGTTTTGACGAGCAAAAGACTGCGTCCGGAATTATTATTCGCAGTGACGACGGAAAAAGCGAAGGAATTAAACCACGTTGGGGTAAAGTGTGGGCTGTTGGTTCAGAGCAAAAAGATATTAAGGTCGGTGAGTGGATTTTAGTTGAACACGGAAGATGGACTCGAGGTATTACTGTTGAGGACGAATCCGGAGACGAGATTATAATCCGTATGGTAGAAACCAAAAGTATCTTGCTGTCTGCTGATGAAAAGCCCAATGATGTTTACACAGGCGGAATGAGCAGTACCCAACAAGGACAGGTATTCACTCCGGATATGTTTGCCAAGTAGTTTGGGCATAATTGAAAAAAAGGGCTATTGACTAGCCCTTTTTTTATTGCTATAATAAACCTATGAGATGTCAATACTGTAAACAAGAGTATAGCCCTGCATGTGACTATCAGCAAGGACGCTGTCCTCATCACCCGCCCTACATTAATCCGCATTCGATGCGATTCCTTAATTTGTGGCAAACTATTAAAGGATGGTTCAAATGAACGAAAAATTCAAATCGATGCTATTAGAATGTTATAGCCCGTATGCCGTAGAACAAATCGATTACGAAAAATTTGCAAAAATAATTTTGCAAGAGTGTATCGGTATCTTAGAAAACGACCGCAATTATAATAAGTGTGTATATACTACATGGGATCAAAGTCAGGCCAAGTGTGTATCGGCGGAATTGGTTAAAAACATATGCGATCATTTTCAAATCGAAATTAAAACTGGAGTAAAAGGTGAAAGAACTGTGGGTTGAAAAATATCGTCCAAGCACCCTAAAAGGATACGTGTTTAGGGATGCTGGACAAAAAAAGCAAATCGAATCTTGGGTTAAAGAACAATCTATTCCGCATCTACTGTTTAGCGGTAGTGCAGGCATAGGCAAGACAACCCTGGCTAAAATTCTTCTAAATGAGCTAGAGATTTCCGAACACGACATTCTAGAAATCAATGCCAGTAGAACAAACTCGGTTGACGATGTACGAGATAAAATTATTAACTTCGTACAAATGATCCCGTTTGGTAGTCCGTTTAAGGTAGTACTGCTAGACGAGGCAGATTATTTGAGTCCAAACGCACAGGCAGCACTTCGTGGTGTTATGGAAGAATATCATGTAAATGCAAGATTTATTCTTACCTGTAACTATCCAAATAAAATTATCCCTGCTCTACATAGTCGTTGCCAAGGATTCCATGTAGAAAAATCGGACCAGTTTGAATTTTTCAAACGTGTAGAACACATTCTCAAAGAAGAAAATATAAAATTCGACGAAGAAACCTTGGCTAATTTTGTTGCGGCATACTATCCTGACCTCCGAAAAACAATTAACACAGTACAACAAAACGTAAGTGACGGAAAATTACATAGCCCTAACAAGGGAGACGAAGCTGTCGATGATTATAAATTTAAAATGGTAGAGCTGTTTAAAGAAGGACGAATCACAGAGGCAAGAAAACTTGTTTGTGGACAAGTTCGACCTGATGAAATTGATGAGATCTATCGCTGGCTCTATGATAACATTGCTATGTTTGGTAATGATGCTAGACAGGAAAAGGCCATTGTTATTATTAAGCAAGGTCTTGTCGATCATACTCTTGTAATGGATCCAGAAATTAATCTGGCCGCTACACTGATCAAACTCTCTACAGTATGAAACAAAAGCTAAAAGAAGCATACATGAAAACCGCAGAGATATTTGCGGAATTAAGTCATGCACGTAGATTACATGTTGGTGCTATCATTGTAAAAGATGATAGGATCATCTCAATTGGTTATAACGGCATGCCTGCTGGCTGGGATAATAATTGCGAAGATAAAGAATGGATGGACCGCGATGCAGGTGGTTGGCTTGGCCCAGAAGAAATTGAAGAACGTTGGCCTCACGCTGAATACAATGAAGACGCTGAAGAAGAATATCGATACCGTCTAGTAACTAAACCGGAAGTTCTACATGCAGAAACTAATGCTATTGCTAAATTGGCTCGAAGTCCGGAATCTGGACTTGGTGCTGACCTATTTGTCACTCACAGCCCTTGTCTGGATTGTGCCAAGCTCATTTATCAGAGTGGTATTAAGCGTGTGTTTTATGGCATGGCTTATCGCAACTCTGATGGTACGGAATTCCTCGAAAAATCGGGGGTAATTGTTGAACAACTAGAAAAGGGCTCCTGAGAGCCCTTTTTTTAAGAGTCGCCGTAAATCGATAGCACCTCCTTAACTGCTTCGTGACGTTCAATGTCCTTATGATCAAACTGCACAATGTCAATGTGCTTCATCTGTTTGTCTTTGAGTAGGTTGCAGAAATTAATCAAGCCATTATCGTTTAGACGATCTGCTTGAGCTAAATCACCTGTAACTACCATCTTAGAGCCCTCACCGAGTCGGGTTAGTAGCATTTTCATTTGATTTACTGTAGCGTTCTGCATTTCATCCGCTACTATATACGCATTTTTAAAAGTTCTGCCTCGCATGTAGGCTAATGGACTTATTTCAATAACACCTTCCTTTAGCATTTCTGCTATATCTGATTGTTTATAATACTCTCCCATAACGTCAAATATAGGCCTTGTCCAGGGTGCCATCTTCTCATTCAAGTCACCTGGTAAAAATCCTAAATCTTCATCTACGGAAACGGCGGGTCTAGTAACTACGATTTTATCAACTAGCCCTTCCTGATACAACTTAATTCCGTGCATAACTGCCAACATAGTTTTGCCCGTGCCCGCTGGGCCAATAGCAAAAACAATGCTAGTTTCTTCGTTTTGCAGTTTTTGTAAGTATGTTTTTTGATTTGGCGAACGTGCTGACATCACTACACGCTGCTTCTTTTGAGGAAGGTATGGTTGAAAATCTATTACTTTAACTTCTGATGTAAAGCGTTTCTTCACTCTTTTACTCATCTAGTTTATCTCCTACTCGGGTAAGTAGGACAATGTAGCGACCGCCCAGTAACTAC
>JACCDJ010147876.1_pt1 | contig 12216 bp, 8 predicted proteins | sample 7444481 | NCBI WGS metagenome assembly JACCDJ01 (sample SAMN15323435, study PRJNA562643) | freshwater metagenome | isolation source: river surface water | place: USA:Blue River Watershed | collected 2017-08-15 | reverse complement strand
ATAACTTCATTTCAATAGAAAGATTATATTAATAGATAATGGCAATAATATTTGAAAACGGATTTAGAATTGGTAATACATTAGGAACTATTGGTAATCCTGCACTTTCTGCAACTCAATTATATAACGCCGGAATTCAAACAAATGGTTGGTATTACATACAAACGGGTATGATGACAAGTTCGGTACAAGTTTATTGTAATCAAACTGATAATGGTGGTGGTTGGATGTTAGTATCATATAATCCATCGGGTTCAACCGCTGGATTAACTGGTTATCCATATCCAAATGCCGATAGTGGTAGTTTACAAAATCCAACATTTATAAAGCATTTTAGAAATGCAGAAAATCTTTGGTATAGGGTAAGTGGAAGTGCACAATGTAGTAGAGTTATGAGAATGGCATCAACTGCATCGGTTCAACCACATTTAGCAAATTGTAGTATTGCACATCAAACAGTTTATTCAAATCCAAATGTGTTAGATATAAATACATCCAACCCAATAACTACTTTAAAAACAGTAGGTAGTGCATTGACTGGTAGTTGGTCTGCAATTAAAGGATACACATCAATGACAGCATCTTCTTATCCAGTAGCAGCACCGCCTGATTGGTTATACGATACTACAAACTGGTGGACTACAAACGGTCCAACAAATGTTTATCCCGATGCCCCGTATGGCAGAAGTGGAAATGCATTGGGAACGGGTGGTTGGACAAATAGAACAACTAATCAAGTATATGGGATGTTAGGAAGTGCAACAACTATACAAAGTTCTTTAACATCTACATTTAACACATTGGCAGTTTATATAAAATAAGATATTTATATCTATGGCAAACTTTATAAGATTAAAACAAATAGAAAGTGGTTCGGCATTAACAACTGCGGCATCAACGGGTACGGACTTTTCTGCATCTGTTCAAAATGCAGTATCCCAATCATTGCAAACTTCATTATCACAATCGATTATAAATGTTATTGTAAATAATGTTGAAGCAATATTACCAGAAGGTGTAATTAGTTCATCTGCACAAGTAAATTTATCATTAGCATCGGGTAATATATCATCATCACAAATAGTTGGAGAAATACTTGCAGACTCAATTGATTTTGCAGATGTAGTAAACAAACCAACATTAGTTTCAGGTTCGGCACAAGTTATTGGCATATTAAATTCACTAAACCAATTCACTGGTTCATTGAACGATACATATGCAACAGATGCAGAATTGACTACTACATCATCTCTAATTGTAGACCAGGGAGAGTGGTAAAAATAAATAAACTTATTTAACGGTTATAGAAAAAAAAAGATATTTATAAGTTGAGAATAAAACGAGAATAACCAAAACAAAATATGGCACAAATAATTAAACACAGAAGAGGTAGTTTAGAATCCTTATCTACCGTAACTGGCTCATTACAAAAAGGTGAGATAGTAATAGCATCGGGTTCAACCAACCTAACCGCCTCCAATGGTAATGCTATTGCATTTATTGTTCCTGCTGACGGAACGGTTCAAGCAACTAACCGTATTATAAGAGGAACTACTGCTCCAAACACATTCCCTGCGAATATTTACAACGGAATGTTAAATGGTGTTCCTTACTATGCTAGTGCATCTGGTGTATTACCAACCTTATATTTGTTAGGTGGTGGTTCAAACGAAGCAATAGATTTAGTAGGTAATATTCAACCGTTTAGTGCATCAGTTGCAACTTCAATCAATGCATTATCTGCATCTATTGGTAGTGGAACTATTGGAACATCGGTAACTGCGTTAAATACATTCTCTGCTTCCGTTCTCACACAATTATCAACTGTTGCTACTGTAACTGCATCTTACGATACAAGATTTACTGAAATTGGAGCAGTTAGTGGTTCTTTAATTAGTTCAGCAAGTATAGCAGCAGTTTCAAACGCAAATCAAAATACATTTACTGCTTCTGCTAATACAAGATTTACTGAAATCGGAGTAGTTAGTGGTTCGTTGATATTATCTGCAAGTGCAGCAGCAGTTGCAAACTCTAATTTAAACTCTTACACATCATCATTAAAAGCAGCATTTACTGCAAGTGGAGCAAATGTTACATTTACAAATGATGTAACAATTCCAGGTAATTTAACAGTTAGAGGAACGCAAACTATTGTTGATTCCACAACGGTTCAGATTGGAGATAATATCATTGAATTAAATGGTAGTGGTGCTACAAACGCAGGTATTCAGGTAAAAGATGCAACTGCACCAAATACTGCAACTGGTTCGTTATTATGGGATACTACAACCGATTACTGGATTGCAGGTGCAAAAAATTCTGAATCTAAAATACTTTTAGCAGGTGGTGATTCGGTAGTTAGTGGTTCATCTCAAATTACTTTACAATCAACAACTGGATTCTCATCATTTGATTCAGCATTAGCAGCTATAACAGGTTCGTTGATATTATCTGCATCAGCTGATAGAGTTTCTATAACAAATATAAATACAAATACTGCAAGTGTAAATACATCAATTGCAGCGTTAAACTCATATACATCATCTAATACATCTACAAATGCATTAAACGCATTTACTGCATCGGCAGAAACTAGATTTACTGAAATAGGTGCAGTTAGTGGTTCGTTGATATTATCCGCGAGTGCTGATAGAGTTTCTATTACAAACTTAAACTCATTTAGTTCTTCACAATTAACAAAAGATTCAACATTAGCAACTTATACTGCTTCTGTTGATACTCGTTTAACAGAGATTGGTGCAGTTAGTGGTTCTTTAATATTATCTGCATCGGCAGCTAAAACTACAAATGATACACAAGATGGTAGATTAACTAATTTAGAATCAACATCTGCAAGTGTAAACATATCCGTTTCTAACTTAAATACATTTAGTGCATCTGCAAATACAAGATTTACTGAAATTGGAGTAGTTAGTGGTAGTTTAATAGCATCGGCATCTTCTCAAAACAGTAGAATTACAGTATTAGAAGGAACTGGTACTAAACAAGGAGTTGGAACTACAAACGATGTAACATTTAATAGTGTAACAACTACTGCAAATGTAACTATCGGTGGAGATTTGGTAGTACAAGGTAATACGGTAACATTAAATACTGCAACATTAGTAGTTGAAGATAAGTTAATAACATTAGCAAGTGGTTCATCAAATGCAGCAGCTGCAAACGGAGCAGGTATTGAGGTAGCAGGAGCAAGTGCAACTATTACTTACCAATCTACTCCTGATGCTTGGCAATTTAACAAACCAATTACAGGTTCGGCAGTAACTGCATCTTTAAATGTTCCATCAAATGGTGGCAACTCAAAAAGAATTGCATTTAGAGGAACAACTGATAACATTGAATTCGTAACTGCACCAACAACCGCAGGAGATTTAGTTCAATGGGATGGTTCTAACTTTGTAATGAGTAATACAATAGACGGAGGTTCGTTCTAATATAAAACCCCCTCTGAAATATGGGGGGATAATTTTTTAACGAACTAAAATAAAAACTGATGGCCGTACCAAATCAAAAAATATTACAAAGACGTTCTAATACATCCGGAAGTGTTCCAACCACATCTTCATTATTTGTTGGAGAAATTGGTTTAAATACTTACGATGGTACTGCCTTTTTACACAAATCGGGAGCAGTTGATAGTATAGAACAAATTGTTGTTACAAATTCAAATACAATTGGTTCTATTACTTTAACACAAACTGGTTCATTTGGTGAATTGGTTGTAAGTAATGATGTAAATGTTGCCGGTGGTGTTTATGTAACTGGTGATATTGTTGGTAATGGTGATATTGATATTGCAGGAGCAGTATCGGCATCAATCGTATCAGCATCTGTATTCATAGGTAGTGGTGCTCAATTGACGGGAGTAACTGCTTCAATGAGACCTGATGATTTTGATTTTAATTCAGACCCATATACAGGAACAATTGGATACATACAAGGTAGTGGTTCTCTTTACAAAGTAGCAACTACAAACACCGCAGTTGAATTTAGATACAATGAACAATTAAAAGGAACATTTACAACTACAAATGGATTTAGTGGTTCTCTGTATGGTATTGGTGATGTATTAGCATTTAGTGGTTCAATAGCAACGAGATTGGCAAATTTAGAAGCATCTGCTTCTTTATTAGATGCAGGGCAATTTTAAGTTTAAATAAAAAATATTATATTTATAAGGGTGGTATATATATACTACCCTTTTTTGTTATATAACATTCAATAGAATCCATATATATGGCTCAAAGTATTATTCTTAAACGCTCTGCCACACCAGGCAAAGTACCAAATACATCTACATTAAATGTAGGTGAAATAGCAATAAACACTTACGATGGTAAAGTTTTTTTAAATCGTTCGGGGTCATCAAATTCTATTGAAGAAATTGTAACAACAAATGCAACCAATACTGGTTCTATTACTTTAACACAAACGGGTTCATTTGGAGAATTGGTAGTAACGCAAGATACAAATTTAAGAAGAGATTTGTATGTTGTTAGAGATATTATTACAAACGGTAATATTGATGTTAGTGGTAGTATTACTGGTAGTTCATTAATAATTGAAAATAATGGAAACATAAACGGTAATCTAACCGTATTAGGTGAAATAAACGCAAGACAATTCAATATAGGTGTAATTTCTTCATCTATTTTATATACATCTGGTTCCAATAAATTTGGTGATACGGGTGATGATACACATCAATTTACAGGTTCAGTTTCGGTAAGTGGTTCATTTTTAGTTAATGGAACGGAGGTAGGTGTAGCAGCAGGACCAAATACATTTGATTTTAATTTAGACCCTGATGCAGCTGGTACGGTAAACTTTATAGAAGATAATACCGGAAATACACAAGCAGTAGCAAGAACAGGTTCATTTGATGTTATAATCAACAACAATACTTACTTATCGGTAAGTTCATCTGCAATCAATGTAACTACTGGTAGTATAACTGCAAATTATATGCATTTAGCAAAATACATATCAACTGCGGGAGATTTGGATTTTAATATTTAAAGATATTTATAAGAAACATAAAAGTATAAAATGGCAACATTATTTCAAATAAGGAGAGGTTCGGGTTCAGTATCATTAGTTGATGGTGAGATATACTTACATAAAGGGTATAACTCTTTACAAGTTTCAAACGGAACTACACCAATAACATTAGTAAGACTAGATGATGTAAACTCTGGTTCACTTTATTTGGCAGGTAATATAACTGCTTCTAATGCTTATTTTAGTGGAGATGTTGCAATTTCGGGTAATTTATTTTTAGGTAATACATCAGGAGATAACATTAGTGTTCCTGGTGTATTTACAACTAATTTAGTTCCAGGTGGAAACGGAACATTAGATTTAGGAACAAGTGGTGCAAAATGGAGAACATTGTGGGCAAATAGTGTTACTGCATCTTTATCAGGTAGTGTAAATGGTGTAGATGTTACATCATTAAATCAAAGAGTAGGTTCATTAGAAACCACATCTGCATCATTAGAAACAAGAGCAACTCAAATTGGGATAGTAACTGGTTCTTTAATTAGTTCTGCATCATCATTTGAAACAAGAAATGCTAGTCTAGCAACCATTAGTGGTTCTTTAATTTCAACTGCATCTTCTCATGAAACAAGATTTGCAAGTTTAGCAACTATAAGTGGTTCATTGATTTCAACTGCATCGGCTAACACAGTTTCTATAACTAATTTAAATTTAGAAACGGCAAGTTTAGAAACAAGAGCAATTGAAATTGGTATAGTATCTGCCTCTTTGATTGGGTCTGCATCATCTTTTGAAACAAGATTTGGAACAGTAGGTAGTGTAACTGCAAGTTTAGAAACAAGAGCAGCATCATTGGCAATTATAAGTGGTTCATTAATTTCAACTGCATCAGCTAACACAGTTTCCATAACTAATTTAAATTTAGCATCAGCATCTGCGCTTGTTCAATTGGATGCATTAAGAAATGAAACCGCAAGTTTAGAAACAAGAGCAGTATCATTAGCAACTATAAGTGGTTCATTGATTTCAACTGCATCTCTTCATGAACAACGATTAGGAAATATTCAATCTTATACCGCATCATTAAAAACTGCAATTGAATTAACTGGTTCATCTGTAACAATTTTAGGAAACTTAAATGTTAGAGGAACTCAAACTGTTCTTGATTCTACAACAGTTCAAATTGGTGATAATATTATTGAATTAAATGGTACAAGTGCTACTAATGCAGGTATCATTGTAAAAGACCCAACCGGTGCTTCATTAATAACTGGTTCATTAATATATGATACAACAACCGATTATTGGATTGCAGGAAAGCAAGGGAATGAATCAAAAATACTTTTAGCAGGTGGAGATAATGTATTTACATCTTCATTACAATTAGGATTTATCAATTTCACTACTGCAAGTTTAAATCAAACTACTTCAAGTTTAAATGAATTTAGTGCAAGTGTAACATCTTCATTAGTTTCCATATATCAAACTACTGCAAGTTTAAATTCATATACTGCATCTGTAAATGGTGATTTAGCAAGTATTCATCAAACTACTGCAAGTTTAAACTTATTTAGTGCAAGTGTAACATCTTCATTAGTATCCATTTATCAAACAACTGCTTCGTTAAATGAATTTAGTGCAAGTGTAACATCTTCATTAGTATCCATTTATCAAACTACGGCATCTCTAAATGTTGCAAGTGCATCTTTACAATCATTTAGTTCTTCTACACTTTTAAGATTAAGTGCATTAGAAACAGAAACTGGTAGTTTAGAAACAAGAGCAATTGATTTAGCAACTATTAGCGGGTCTTTAATTTCAACGGCATCTGCAAATACGATTTCTATAACCAATCTAAATTTAGAAACGGCAAGTTTAGAAACAAGAGCAATTGAAATTGGAATTGTAAGTGCTAGTTTAATTAGTTCGGCAAGTTCATTTGAAACAAGATTTGGAACAATAGGAACAGTAACTGCTAGTTTAGAGACAAGAGCAACGGAAATTGCAGCAGTAACTGGTTCATTAATTAGTTCAGCAAGTTCATTTGAAACAAGATTTGGAACGGTAGGTAATGTAACTGCTAGTTTACAAACAAGATTTACTACATTAGCACAAGTAACTGGTTCAATTCACCAATTTACATCATCGTTAAACACTTATACAGGAGCAACGGAGATTAGATTAGATGATTTGGAATATACGGCATCTATTTCAATAGGAGCAGGTTTAGCAGCATCATTTACTGTAATAAATGCATTTACTACATCTACTAATACTAGATTGGATGCATTGGAATTATATTCGGCATCATATGCACAATACTTTACTTATAGTGGGAGCCAATTCCATATAGATTTTAATGTGTAGGTTTCGTAAAAAAATAGATATTTATATAAACAACATAATCGTACTAAAAAAAAGGTAACTAGATGGCACTTAAATTTAGACGTGGGACAACCGCACAACAATCAGGTTCGTTAGCATTCGGAGAACCATTCGTAAACACAACATTAGGGACATTATTGGTCGGAGGAGCAACTGGTGATATTACATTGGCAGTAGCGGGAACGGGTAGTACCGGAACTTTTGGAGCAATTTCAGGTTCAGGATTAGATATTACAGGTAATGCAAACATTGCAGGTAATTTAACATTAGGTGGAAACATTACAATTGGTGATGCTGGAACTGATACAATTGCAATCAATGCGGATTTAAGTTCATCTTTGATACCAAATAACGATAATGCATTTACAATTGGTACAGACTCATTAAGATATTCCAATATATACGGTGTAAACATTATTGGTTCTATTTCGGCAAACAACGGAGTAGTTAGTGGTTCATCACAAATTGTATATGCAAATATTTCTTCAATACCTGGTGGAATTATTAGTGGTTCTTCTCAATTAAGTGGAACTACAATACCAAACTTATCGGGTTCATTCACAGGTTCATACACAGGTTCATTCACCGGTTCATTCAGAGGAAATTTAGCAGGTGTTGCTGATTATGCATCAACTGTTGCAGTTTCAAGTGTAGGTACAACAACCGATACAACTTTATATCCAACTTTTACAACAAATGCAATAATAGGAAGTTATTCATCACTTTATTCACACTTATCTGCTTCATTCTTCTATAATGGTGTCACTAGACAAGTAAATGCGGAAGGATTTGTAGGTGGAATTTATGCAAATAATGGTGTTGTAAGTGGTTCATCGCAAGTAACTTTACAATCAACTACTGGATTTAGTGCATATGATACGGCATTATCGGTAGTTACCGGTTCTTTAATTAGTTCTGCATCCAATCATGAACAAAGATTATCTGCTAACGAAGCAGTTAGTGGAACTTTTGCAAGAACAAATAGTACAAACACATTTAATGGAAATCAAACAGTTAGTGGTTCATTAACTGTAACACAAGATTTAATTGTATTAGGTTCATCATCAATTCAAAATGTTAGTTCTTCTACATTAAACATTGGAACTAACTTAATAACTGTTGCAACAAATCAACCATCTGTTAGATTTGGTGGATTAGCAGTAATAGATAGTGGTTCATCGGGGGCATCTGGTTCATTCTTGTATGATTCGGTGGAAGATGAATTTATATTCTTACATAGAGGTGATGGTACAAATATAACATCATCACACTTTGTTTTAGGACCTGAAACATATAATAATTTAGGAAATGAAACATATTTAACAAATAATAGAGTACCAAAGGGGACAGGTAAAGAACATCTTAACGATTCAAATATTACTGATACTGGTACATTGATTACTTTGGGTTCAAACTCAGTTGTAAATGGTACATTCTATGCAACTAGTACAACATTAGTTTCAGGTTCATCGCAAGTTGATTTAACTGCAACTACAAATTATGCAAGTGGTATCCTTACAAGATTGAATGCAGTTGGAGTAGTTAGTGGTTCATCTCAAATTACTGCGGGTTCTACTACAAACTTTGCAACAGATGTAAAGACTCAATTAAATTCAAATACAGTAGTTTCAGGTTCATCGCAAGTTGATTTAACTGCAACTACAAATTATGCAAGTGGTATTTTAACCAGATTAAATGCAGTAGGGGTGTTTAGTGGTTCATCGCAAGTAAGTTTAGGTTCGGCAAGTGGAAACATTGCATTGGCAACACAAACAACGGGTGATTATGTTGCAAGTTTGGTTGCAGGAACAGGTGTAACATTATCAAACAATAGTGGTGAAAACGCAACTCCTACAATTGCAATCGGGCAATCCGTAGCAACTAATGCAACTCCAACATTTGGTAACTTAACAATCAACGGAACTATTACTGCAACTGGTGATATTACGGCATTCTTTACATCTGATAGAAGACATAAGAATAGTATTCAAACTATATCAAATGCAGTATTGAAAGTTAAACAATTAAATGGTGTAACTTGGGAATGGAATGATGATGTGAACGAAGTGACTAAATCAACTCCAAAGACTGGTTTAATTGCACAAGAAGTTCAGCAAGTTTTACCACAGGTAGTAACTGAAAGAAATGATGGTTTCTTAGCATTAGACTATTCTAAAATGGTAGGTTTATTAGTTGAAGCAATTAAAGAACAACAAATTCAAATAGACCAATTAAAGGCACAAATAGGTTCTAAATAAATGTATGACGTTTACTACACCACCGCAGGAGGACCTTGGTTCAATAGTGGTGCGGATATATGGGTAACAGAATGGATAAAGGAAGTGGCACCCGATTTAGAGGTAAAGCCACTTCTTCTATTCCATAGACACAAACCTCAAAATTACGAAGAATTTCCAATTGATATAGACCACATTTGGGAAACATCGGAAGATGAAATATTAAAAATATTTGAGGGTGCAAGACGAATACATATTCTTCATGGTCACTATACTCCAACCAGAGCTATTCATCAAAGTTTGGAAAAGATTGATTCAATCGTTTTTCACAATTTAACAAGAGTGTCTTTAATGGCACAAATGGAAAAAGATGAATATTTGCATTGGTATGGTAATTGGGAATATGAATCAGAAATGATTGATAAAATTAAACATAAAGTTTGGGTAGGGTTGTATCATTTTCCATATAAAACGGATAATTTACACCAAATACCAAACAAATACGAATTTACAGTAAATAAAGAGGTTTCGGAATCGTTAAAAATTGGTTTTGCTGCAAGAGCAGAAGGTAGAAAGAATGTGGAGTTCATAGATGGACTTGAATCATATGTATCTACTAACACAGAAACATTTAACAAATATTACCGACAAAAGTATGGATACAAATTCGAAAAAAGTAAAATTTATAAGTTTGATTACAAATATAAAGAAAGATTCTACGGACTTGATTGGGGTGTATCTCACTCGTGTTTTGAAAATGAACCATTTGGATATGGAATATTTGAAGCAGTTGATTGGGGCAAAATACCAATACTACATGAAAACTGGTGTATTCCCCTTGACTACAAATATAAAGCAAAGGATGCAGAAACTTTTAAGAAAACCTATGAGCAAATCTGTAACGATACTTATGAAGAAAGGAAAACAGAACATCAAAAACTAAAAGATTGGATGCAATTACACTTTGGAAATACTGAAATATGGAAAGAAAAACTTTTACATATTTATAACGGAGAATAACACATACTAATATGCCAAAAACTAATTTATCATTAGGAAATTTATATAGAGCAACGGTTGGTTCAGATAGAACTACACAGGCATCTTCATTAAATGCAAGAAATGCAGCCGCAGGAACTCAAATTTCTATTGGAGCATTTGCAATTGATTCCGTAACCGTAACTCCTCCAACTTTTACATATATTGTAGAATCCACATCTGAAAATGCAACATTTACATTTGGAAGTGCAGGAGCTGCTCATGGAACAAGAGTTGGTAGTGTAGCCGCAAACTATTCGGTAACATTTAATAATGCAAACTTTTCAGTAGGTTCTCCAACATTAGGAGCAACTCCATCGTTTCCAGTAACACCTGCATCTATTGCAGCATCAACATATTCGGAAGCATCTTCTAGTTTATCAATGAAATATGAAGATGGGTTTAATACTGCGGCAACCAATTATAATACTACTGTTACAAAAACTTTATATGCAGTTGATGTTTATAACACAATAAATCAACCTGATTTCTGTTTATTATTTGGAACAAAAGTAACAACCGCATCTGGAACACAATTAAATGTTGAAGATTTGGTAGTTGGTGATAGAATTAAATCATGGGTGCCAGCAGGGTTACCAGATGAAGACCAAGACCCTAATTCAGACCAATTAGAGTGGAGATTCTATATGTTAGAAGAATCCGATGGTGTAGCACAAGATGTTGTTGTTAGTGACATTACATTTAACTTTGCAAGTGGATATTATGAATTAAACAATGGTTTAATAAAAGCAACCGGAACTCACCCTCTTTGGGTATATGATGTTGAAATAAACAAATACCGATTCAAAGCAATTGAAGATGTTCTCATAGGTGATAAAGTTGTTACTTACACAGATGCAGATGGTTTAGTTGAAGTTGAAGTATATGATATTGGAATTATAAATGAAGATGTTGAAATTGTAACAGTAAATGTTGAGAATGCCGACGTTTATTTGGCAAATGGTGTAGTATCTCATAATAAAGGTACAACAACACAACCATATATTCCATCAGCAGGTTTAAGAATGTACTTAGACCCATCAAAAGCATCTTCTACTTCGGGTACTGCAACGGCAGATTGGTTAGATTTAAGTGGATATAATACTGGTATTAGACCAGCAGGTGTTTCAAATGCAGCAGGTATTACTGGTGGTAATCCCGCATACAATAACGGTGCAAGTAGAAAAGAAAAATATTGGTCTTTGGACACCAATAAGTTTTGGTATAAAGATGGTACAACTAATATCAACGGTGGATATACTGAATTTAATACATCGGCATATTCAGTAATAGCTTGGGTTAGATTCGCATCACACCCTGGAAATAGCTACTTGAATTTCTTTAATAAACAAACCGGTACTACAAGTGCAGATAGATTAATATCTTTATATTTAAATTCAAACGGTAGTGGTACATATTTTATCCACGATGGAACAAGTATTCAATATAATAGTAGTAATTTTTCTTTATCTACAAATGTTTGGTATATGATTTCTTATACTGCGGCATTAAATGGTACAAATGTTGGATATTT
>JACCDJ011101622.1_pt1 | contig 12217 bp, 13 predicted proteins | sample 7444481 | NCBI WGS metagenome assembly JACCDJ01 (sample SAMN15323435, study PRJNA562643) | freshwater metagenome | isolation source: river surface water | place: USA:Blue River Watershed | collected 2017-08-15 | reverse complement strand
CTTGAAATATATAAACTATTACATGCACGTACGTACGCGATAATTGGATAACGTGTATGCGCGCGAGAAATTGTATATATATATACATCTATGTGCAAAAAATCGTTTTTATTAAAATCTACTCGTTCTAAAACATCTATTTTGGTATACCAGCGCAAATGTTCCACCAGTTGCACAAAAATGCCCTTTAAAGACACGTTAGTCTCTTTTTGCTGTCAATACTCATACCACAAAAAACAATCACCTTTAAGACCCCTTTTTGTGGAAGTCAGCTAACTTGCTTCTGTTTGTGTTTGCCATCGAGCAACTGTACTACTTTTTCCCAGACATAAACAAAGTAAACTAAAAAATGTATGATAATAAATAGACATAAAAAACTCCCTTAAGGGAGTCTATCAAAAATAAAAGCTGTGACCGAAATCACAGCTTGAAGGAAAAACGTGTCAAAAAGTAGGTTTAAATTTACCCCAATGATTTTTGTCGAACCAGTCAATAGCTTCAGGAACTAGTTTTAAACTTTCCATTTTAATTAGAGTAGTAAGCTCTCTGATTTCAAACTGAGCATCTTTAGGACTACGCAACGTGAATATATGAAAAAGTTCGCGCAAATTACAACTTAGTACAAAGTTTTGTAAATAACTGCAAGGTAATAAGTCTCTTGCCACCTCATGGCTAACACCAGTAGAGATCGCTTCTTTATAAGCTAATCGACTAGAAGTTATTACATTGTCGTAAACTAAACTATCTAATACATGATATTTACCTTCACGATCGCGCATATCTTTTTGTCGAGTATAAAATAAATCAGAATTCGATATATCCATGTTAGCTATACGGTTGCCAGTGTAACGCATAGATTGTACTTGCATAGATAAATGTCTATGCGTGCGCAATTGTACTACTATAGGCATAGGTACATCTAAACAAAGAAAAGTTAATTGTGTATATTCTAAAGGTGAGTAATGCCCCTTAGTTAAGCACGCACGTTCTAGCCATTGCCAATAAATTTCTTCACGTCCGTTATCAAATAATTCTTCTTTCAGTGGATTAATCTCACTATAGCATACACGCGCGGCAAGAGCCATTGTGCGACAAGGATTATTTGTACCACTAATTAATTGAACTTTCATACCTTACTTAAGTTAATATATTCTTGCTGCAATTTATTTATTTTTACAAAATTAGGCACTTTTTGTGAAAAAAGTATACGCAAACTTAGGTTAATTTCGTTTAATCGTTGTTGTTTTTGCATTGTCTTCTATTTTTTTGTTGTTTCTTTATTCTAATGCACTAAAAGTCCAGCAACATCAGTGATATTACTGGACTTCTAACTACTTAACAGGTACTATATCGATAACAGTAGCAGCCAATTGATTTACGTCTGTTCGTATAGACTTTCCACTAAAGTCGTAATCGTTTCTAGTTGAGAATCTGAGAGTTCCTGACTCAAGATTGTCAGCAATACATTCAAATACTTGAGCGCATTGATTGAGTTGTTGGCTGTTTGAGTAGAGTTGTTGGCTAATCGGCGAAAATAACTTATCAATAAAGCTTGCTCGCGTTTGCCTTCCGAGAGAGCTAGAATTTCTTGACGCAATGTTTTGACTAATGGGGTTTGTTCTAGATTTTGTTGACTCACTAGTTTGGCATAACGGTAATTCAGCTTTTGTTCGCAATCCAGAAGGATCGCTAGTTGTTCTTGAGTTATTTTGCGGTTGTTGGCTATTTCCTGTACTATGCCCGTTATGGTGTATATAGTCCTCCGAAACTTGTAAGCTAGAGCCATCTCTTTGACTTTCTCGAACATCAGTAACTATCGCCTCTAATATATTTAATTCGTCAGCAATTAACGTGGCTTTCTTGAGACTCAGAGAGCGCACGAATTCTATCCCGTTTTGTAAAATAGAATAAAGTTTAGATTTAATTCCTTGGGTGCGCTCTACTGTATACATATTATTAAAAAAATACTATAAATTATAGTAGCTCAATGGAAATTAAATGTCAACTAAATAGGTAATAAAGTAAATCTACCGTTATTTTCTACTAGATCGTATTTAAGTTTACGTCTGTCTATTTGTTCTTGTATTGCGCGTTTAGTCAGTTCAATCTGTTCTTGTCTTCTTGTTGCACATATAGATCGGTCGTGAATACGATAATAGTATAAAGGTTCTTTGACCGATATTGGCGACACATATTCGCATAAACGTAAACATAGTTCGTAGTCTTCTATTGTCTCGTACAAAGGATTAATTCCTCCTACAGTTAAATAGATTTCAGTATCAATCAAACGAAAATGGAAAGTTATAAAATCTACTAGATTATTTTTCCAAGTAAAAGGTATTTGTGCGCGTCTATCTATTCCTAAATAATTTCCATTGCTATCTATGTTATAAGCATAGCTATAAGTAAAAGTTTTATTGTTTGATAACAAATTCTTACTCGTTTTAAGCGCATGATTACTCAAAATGTCATCTGAGTCTACCCAGCATAAAGAAGTAGCTCCTAGTGCTATAAGTAGATCTAAACTATTTTTTAATGCTTGCCCCCGTCCTTTATGTATAGCATTAATGATTATAAAACGTGAATCTTTATTGAGTATATCCAAACTAGCTAATGATTCGTCTTTTCCGTCAAACCAAACAACGCAGACAAAATCTTTTTCTGTTTGATTTTGTATCGATCGTAAACACTGTTTAAGATATTCTGGGTTTTGTTTATAAGTTGTTACTGCGATACCGATCATGAATTACTTCTCTATTATCTTTACTATTTCATGCAATATAGCACTCTCTTCTTTCCCCGTCAATACTAAATCCATTTTTGTAAAGAAATACCCGCGCCAGCATTAGTATAATCATACTCAATTGCGTAACTAAAAGCAGCCTCAGCAAACATAGTAGCATAGAAATAATGATCTACATGATCTATAGGACGTTTGAGCGTACCTGTTTCAGGATCGTAAGTAATCGCAGTAAAATGGCGTATTGGGGATAATTCTTTGTGAGCATTTATAATCCATTCTGTTGATTTATTAAATTGGTATAAAGGTTGATTATCACTATTTTTGCGACTAAATCCTGCTATAAGGTTACGCCCAAATTTTCTATGATTAATTTTTATACAAGGAAAATCATGACCACCATCATGAGCATCACCGTATATAAAATCATCTTTTTGTTTACCTTGTTGATCGGCTAACATTAAACAGCTAGTTTCTCTTACTAATTCCGCCGCGCTTGTAATACTGGGTTCGTTATCTATAAACCCAAAATCTACTTTATAAGCTTCAAGTAGAGTAGAAATCTCGTTCCGTGCAATTGCTCCGAAGTATAAAAATTCTCGAGTCGCGTTCTCACTTATTAAATTAAACTCAAGTTGTGAAGCGTCATAATAGTATTTAATAATTACAAGATGATCGCTGCTATGCCCCTGATCTATACCTGCAATAATTAAACTATCGCAACCACCACTATATGCCGACGTTTTGGCAAAAGGTAATTCTTTATCAAAACCAGCTAAAATATGTTCTACCGTAATGTTGGTTAGTCCAAAAGATGACGGTTTGCCTAATGCTTGTTGCACCCAGTCAGTAGGCGATGCAGTGGTTAAACCTTCACGCAATAATTTAGACATTTTAGTATTACCACGAAGTAAAGGCGATAACTCGACGGATAAACTAATGTTTTTATTCTCTAATGTATCTAAAAACTGATTGAGTTCTATTAATGATTTTCTTTCTCTAAATAACGCATTATCTATATCTTCGTCAACTATACTACTAAAGCAATGAGAGCAAACAATTGAAGCTTTATTTACATCTTGAGTCGAATTTCCTTCAGTATCGTACCACGATAAAGGTCTGCCTGTTGCCGATAAATATGTTTGATGTCGGTCGCCATTAGAACCTATAATATCTGTAGGTTCTAATAACGCGCCAAAAGGATCTAGAAAGCTGACGCTATTACAATGTTTACAAATTACGCTAGGGTAAAAATTATAATCAGCTTCTTTAATAAATTTTTCTACTCCTGCGCCGTTGCCCGCCGTTCCTAGTAGTCGTATAGGTTGAGTTGGTATTCTACTAGCATCTAATCGGCGATATGCCATTTCAATAGCACCTTTAGGATACTGTGAGACCTCATCTACATATAATACATCTGTGCTAACTGATACAATTGCCGTACTGGCTGCCGCGCCTTCATTAGTTGCTACTTTGTTGACTATGTAACTAAACATTACCGCCGCGCCAGATAGGGATTTTATTGTTTTTAAGTTAGTAATTTGATTCCGTTTTTTACCTAACCATAAAAGCTTTTCCCAATTTTCAACTATGGGACGATGATTTAAAGGTACTAATCTTTCTAAAGCTTGTTGTTGCGGGAATAAAAATAAACTATTATAACCAAGTTTACAAGTAGTATAACTATAAGCAAGTATAGCGAATAAAGATTTACCTATTTGCGCACAACCACCACAAATAACGATACTAATTCGATAATCTAACAATACTCTAAGATAAGATTTAAATATTGGATTGATCTTTACTTGTTCATCTCTTTCGTTACGTGCGTATTGCCAATCTTTAGCAATTTCTTCGTGTAATTTACCATTATTTACTAATTGTATATTTTTCTCTCTTTCTGTTTCAGATAAACCAACTAAATCATTTTTAAGTTTACTAATTATATTTTTGTATGCACGCATAAAAAACCCGCAATGATGCGGGTATATAAATATTACAAAAATAGTATCAGTCTAAAAATCGACTTCTTTCCACTCTTCTTGCTCGACTTTTACTATTTCAGGAGGCAAATCATCGTTAGGTAAGTCGATAGGCGGTGCTTCACTATAATCAGCTTTACTTGTTACTTTATCTTCTGCTTGTCGCCAACGTAAAATATCAAAACTATTTATAAGGATATTTTGATAACGTTTACCATTAGAACCTTCTGTATATTGATAAAGACCTGTTACTTCAACTAAGTCAAAAGCATTTTCGCCATATTTATCTACTAAAAGTTTAATGCGATCGTATAACATACCAAAAGCACTACAGGAGATATAGGTTTTTTTGGCTGTACTTATAGTAAAGTAAAAATATTTTTTATCAGTTTTACTAGTCTTTTCTTCAAAACCATATGTTTTACCTGAAGCTATTGCTTGAATACCAACTTTTTCTTTGGTTTTTATCTCAAACCGCGTATCGCCATATGCAGAAAGTAAAAGTTCATCATTAATTAAAGAACTTGATACTTTGTAATAATTCGCATGTTTATTAGCTTTGATAGGTAATACATTCTCACCTGTTATTTTATCGTCAGTAAAATTAAATTCACCAAGTAAGATAAGGGTCATAAATTGTTTGTTTTTGTTTACTTTTTTAGTATAGCACAAAAGATTTTAATAAGTCAACTATTGACTTTTAACGCATAACATTCTATAATGCGTAATCTTTGTGTTTTACTTATACGTTCTTCTACTACTTTTTTACGCGATCTACTGGCGTGAATAATAGTATCATGAGAGGACGCTATAGCAACGTGATGAATTATACCGAGGTAGTTAAAAGCTACAATGTTGCCAACAGTAAAATCTAAAGTATAAAGTGGTTTTAGCTTTCGATCTAATTCTAATCGTAAAATATCTGTTGTTGGATTAGGCGTATAAAAAAGTGGTAACTCAAATTCTATATTAAGACATTCGGCACAAGCTGCTATGAAATTAATACAATCTACACCAACACTTTTTTGCCTATAATTATGTCGCCAAGGAGTATCTATCCAAGAACGAGCTTCATTCAAAAGTATATTAATCACTGATAAATTCTCCTGCAAGAGCAAAACCAAAATAATAATCTGTAGTTATAACAGGTTTAATCGATGGATAAAATATAAATGTACCGCAAAGTTCTTGCTCGTCAGCTAACAATAGCTTACCCTTATATTCTTTGTTTTCTATATGAATTTTAGCATTTGTACGTCCATCAAAAATAATTTGAGTTTTAATTAAACCTTGACTTTCTATTTTTGTTCTTTTGTATGAGCTTATATATATGTTAATTACTACGTCTTTCGTATTAAATAATGGTAGGCAGGTATCTGTACTTTCACCTATATAGTCTAATAACTGAGAAATAATAATTTGAGAGTTAAAACAAAACATGATACTAAATATATTAATCTGTAAATTAAAAAATGGAGAATGCAACTCTTACTTTATTGATAGAAAGAATAAAAGAACTAGAAGATAAAATAAATGAAATCGAAAGCAAAAAAATGGCACGTATGCGTTGGATAATGAAATTTGTCGTAGTTATTTTATCTTTAATAGTATCACATGGAACTAATTCTAAAATAATATCGGAAGAATTTTTAGAAAACTATATCCTTTTTAATAATGCTGAATCGGTTAAATCTGACTAAACTTGTATTTCCTAGTTCATTAGTACCTCAAGGTATTTCCGAATCTATCGAAATGCCTAACTTAAAAGTAACTACTACTATTACTGAAGATTTATATATTAATATTGGTGCTAATTCGCCAATAAAAACTTTGAATTTCGGTACTTTTATTATTAACGCTAGTCAACTAAATATTTTACTTAGTTTTTTTAAACAGGTTGAGGGTAATAAGTCTGTTTTTTGGCTAAAAGATCCTTTTGATAATAAGGCATCTAAATTCCCCAACGTCAATTTTAATTCATTTAGTCAAGGATTAGCTATTTATCATCCGACACAATTAGACAGAGCCGATTTATTTAAACTGTATGCTATTCAAACAGCTAGAGGTTACAAAGGATTTTTACGTAGAATATATAGAATTGAAAATGTTGCTTTAATAAGTGCAAATAATTATACCGCTTTACCTATGTCGATAGAAAGTAATGGATCGGTAAATGATGAAAGCAGTTACTCTATAACTAATATATCTAATACAGTTACACGTTATAATCACAACAGAAGTGTTAATTTATCCTTTTTGACAAGTATAGCAGAATTTAATTTTTTAACACCCTTTCGTTTTATCAATGATTTTTCTTATACTCCTTTAAGTACTAACACAAAACAACGAATTTATCAGATTTCAGGATTATCTATGCAAGAAGTAATACTACCTATGCATAATAATATTAAAGCTGGTTTTTATGCTTACGCAAGTAATAATTATATAAATTCTGCGCCTAGTAGTCGTTGTGCTTTTAGCCCAACAGCAGTTATTCATCGTGAAGATACTGTAGATTATAATTTTCTTTTTAATACGTTTAATTTCTTATATTAGCTATGAATTTCTCTACTTATCGTAAACAATTTCCTACGTCTTTAGATGATGACATTTCTCCTTTATGCAGACAACAAGATAAATCACCTACACCATTAGACACTGATTTTATTGACTGTGTCTCTTTAGCTTATCATCACGGAGAAAATCACGAATTTGCTTTACAAGGTTATCTATTAGAAACAGGTGAAATTGCTTATAAACATAAAACACAAATAAGTGAATTTTCAGCATATAAAGAGCAGGAAAGTCGCGCCGAACAAACAGAAAATTATTCTATAAATACAGAAATAACTAAAGATGAATGTGATTATTTACGCAATTTAGGTTATAGTACTCATTTTGGCGGAGAGCAGTTTATAGTTAATAGTCCTTACAGTTTATTACAAACACAAGGTGATATACTTTCACGTATTTCATCATTTTCTAATACACTTAATATCGAGCATGAAGGATTACAAAGTCTAAAAACTAATCTAGAATTAACATCTAACGGATTCACTACAATGAGTTCTAATTCTTTTCTTGATGAAAATATTGCATGGCAAATAGGCAATGAATCTTACTCAGGAATGGCAGCTATTGTAGATAATGCAGTATTTTGTTTTGACTGTCTTTTAGTTAGCCAAAACAATAATGGAATTGAAACTATTTATTTTTATGATACGATAACGTCATCAATCTCTTTGCCTATTTTTGACTTTCCACGTATTCATAATGATAATTGGGATTTAATAAAAGTTAATCGAAATTTTATTTTGTTTATAGATAATAATAATTTACTGGGGTATATTTGGGATTTACGTGAGAACAAAATAAAAACTTTTCAATTAGATACTCCTATTTTATCTATAGCAAATTATTTAGATACTTTTATATTGTGTTACAACAATAATCAAGTAGCTATTTTATCAGTAGAAGCAAATAATGTTATTTTGACCAATAATATTTTAACCAATTGTGTTTATCTAAATACTAACGAAGAGAAAATATATGCTGTCACTACGAATAACGATCTTTATTGTAAAAACAATGATAATTGGTTTTTATTAACCAATTTAACTACTAATTTTCCTATTAGTAGTTTTTGCTTTCATAAAAATAATATAATTTGTACAGACGGCTTAGAAATATACACTTTTGATACTAATTATAATTTAATATTTCAACAAACATTAAATACGCCAATATTTGAAACACCGCAAGAAATAAGTGTTAATAGAGGACACATTTTTATAAGTTCTAATTATAATAGTAATCCGACACAAAGTTTTAGCTCTTATCTAAGTACTACTGACTTGATACTTAACGCGACTATTGAACATAAAGTACTTTTTGCTTTTAATAAATTGTTCTATAACAATCTAGGTGTAGGTTTATTTACTTTTGAACCCAAATTAACTAGTGATAATAAAACTAGTGCTATTACTTCTGGCATATTCTTTTACGATGGTAACAAATGGATAACTAGTTTGGATTTCGATGATTGTCTGGATTTACGTGCTTGGGATGAACTTACGTTTCCCTTAGATTATTTTAATACTAATACGTTTAACGACGACCAAGAGTTAAATAAACCTCGCATAGACATATCTTATTTTCCCGACGCTATTCAAACATCAGCCGATCTAGAACCCGATACATACCAATTTAAAATAAGTAATAAGATTTTGCCTCCAAATAAAACTAGTAGTGGTTTTTTAGCTAACTATCCCATATTTTGTTTTAGTATCGATCGCAGATATTCAGGATACCAAGAAGGCACACAACCTTATATGCGTCTTCAATATCATTTAAGAGGCAATATTTCAGACGTTTCTATAGGCAATCAAGCTAAACGTGAAATAGATAAAATAGATAAAAATCTAACTGAAGTAAGTGTCGTAACTGATATAGCCACTTTACAACGTACAAATACTGTACAAACTCAAGGATCTTGTCGCTGGTCATTCGGAAAAAAACCATGCGATTACAATCCGTACACTCAAACTTTTGTCGTAAGTATTGTTGCTTCTAACGATCCTAACAGTGATTTATATATTTTTACTATAGAAGAAACTGCTAGTAATCCTAGTGCTAACAACCCAAATTTTAATGATTTCGATAGCTTTGATGCAAATCTACTAGTTTACGGCACTGTAGAATTTCTAGAAGGTGAAAATAAAGGTTATATTTTACCTATCAGACGATTAGATATAGATTTAATTTCACGATTTCTTGCAATCGAATTACTTTTTGCTGCCCCTTATCCAATAACAGTATTAACATCTATAGAACTAAAACAAGGCTGCTCTAAATCTTTTTCTCAATGTATCACTTATGGACAACAAGAAAATTTTGGGGGACAGCCTTATATACAAGGTAACGGTATTTTTGCTAGAGGAACTAATTATAAACAATAATTAGAAACACGCCATCTTATTTCACCATTAATCAATAAAGTCATCTCTAAATTATGTTGGTCTCTTTGTATGGCGCATAAAGTTCTATTATCCATAGTATATGCTAAAGTTTTATTTATTTTCCAAAACTTAAGGTCTTCTTTTAATTCATTAACAATAAACTCTTCTAAATATACAGTAAAATCTAAGGACTCATAGTTACCTATTTCGTCAATTAATTCAGTTTGCATAGCAAGTAAGTTAAAAATATCTATCATTAGTTTCACTTAAAAAAGCTTGTGCTTGATCTATTTCTGTTTGAGTGTACCCAAGATTTCGACACTCTGGTAAAGAACATATATTATTACATATTATATGTAATAATTTACGCTGTCTGCTAGTTAGTTTTATTTTTCTCTTTTCATTAATATAATCACCAAAACTAAAAGATAAAATACGTAAAGCAAAAGTCGTAAAAGTAAAACCTTTATTAGGATTAAAAGATTCTATAGCACGTAACAAGTTGACTCTAGCATGCTGAAAAAGTTCATCGTTTAGTTTCGGTTTTTTTAGTCTGTGAACTGCCAGATAAACTAGATTTTCATGTTTTTTAAACAATCGATCGCGAGCATTTTTAAAAGCCACAAAATCTTCGTCGTTTAATAATTTAGCTTTATCTCTTTTACTAATAAATTCTTTGTATTTTTTACGTCCTCCCATTTTTTGCATATAATTAAAAACTATTTCATTATCGGTGAAAAACATAGTTTTATTTTTATTATATCACAAACTAAGAATTAGCTTGGTAGTATAAACCGTATAAAGATTTAGTATTTTTAGCACAAAAAAGCTACCGATTGGTAGCTTAGTTGTTTTAATTAGCGCAACTTATACAGTCATTTAATGTTTTCTGTACTGTACGAACGTAATAAATTGCTTTACAACCTTTTCTCCATGCATTAATTAATGTATCATATATATATTTAGCTTCAAAATTATCGGCATTTAAGTCAAAGATTAATTCCATAGAAATACCTTGATCGACGTAGTTTTGTATTCCAGCAATTACATCGATTATTGTGTCTTGTGTTGTATTTTTTTGTGTAGCATAGAACCATTGATGTGTTGAACTAAAAGGTGCTGCTACTGTATTATCTCCCTTACTATCTTTGTTATTAAAAACTAAATCATATGCAGGCAAAATAGAAGCTGTGCAACCGCCAATAATACTAGAACTAGTATTAGGAGCAACTGCCATTAATTGACCGTTGGCTAAACCGTATTTTTTGACTCGATCGTATGTACGTACAGATACTTTATCTTTCAAATAGCATAGCCAAAAATCGCTATTATAATATTTATAACGATTAGTTTTTTCTGCCACACAAGCACTAGCATAAACTGCACTATCGAATATACTTGCAAATAAAGGAGTAATAGTATCTTTATCATATAATAATTTATTATAAGCTAAGTAATCAGCCAGACCCATTACTCCTAATCCTATGGTTTTTAAAGCTTGGTTATGCTTTTTACTATTATCAGTAGGTTCTTTAGTGCAATCAAAAGCGTTGTTTAACATACATACTGCTAGATTAATATAATAATCCCAAGTTGATTTATCTAATAATCTAGCTAAATTTAAGCTAATTAAATTACAGCAATGTGTTAGCTTGGTATTAAATACAGAGTAACTTTCCATACATAAATTACCATTTAAAATAGTCCCTAACTGCTTATGTGGATTTACTGCATTAGCATTATCTTTAAAAAATAAATAGGGTAAACCTGTTTCTACTTGGACTTTGATAATTTGTTTAAATAGATCTTTAGCTTTAGTTTTGACTTTAGGCACTGACTTACATGCATGGGCATAACGTGCTTCAAATGTACTATTAGAACAGTTTACTAAATCTATATCATTTTTACCTAATAAAAAGGGATCAAATAAATACCAAGATTCATCGTTTATTACAGCTTCTAAAAATTTATTGGGTAAAACAACTTGAGGAAATATGTCAAAAGCTTTACGCCTTTGATCGCCATTTTCAGTTTGTAAATCTAAAAAATCGTAAATATCTTTATGCCAAACATCTAACGCTATCGTTATTGCACCTACACGATTAGATTTAACTTGAGAAACGGCTAATGCCACATCATTAAATATTTTAATCCAAGGTACTACCCCTCCGCTTGCATTAGCTATATCATTAACTGTAGAACCTTTAGCGCGTAAAGCCGATACGTTGATGCCGACACCACCCCCTTTTTTACTAATAGCTGCTGCATCTGTAACTACTTGCATGATACTTTCTAGCGTATCATCAACGGCAGTAATAAAACAACTAGAAAGATTTGGTGTATTTGTTCTTAAATTAGCTAAAAAAGGAGTAGCCAGACTTAATTTTAAACTGGATAAAGCCTCATAATACTGTTTAACTTGCTGTAATTTGCTTTTACTACTTTCTACCGTATAAGATAGCCACATAGCACAAAGCATAAACATTTCTTGTGGTTTTTCATGGTGTAAAAGATATCTTTCTCTTAACATGTTTACG
>JACCDJ010836006.1_pt1 | contig 12227 bp, 11 predicted proteins | sample 7444481 | NCBI WGS metagenome assembly JACCDJ01 (sample SAMN15323435, study PRJNA562643) | freshwater metagenome | isolation source: river surface water | place: USA:Blue River Watershed | collected 2017-08-15 | reverse complement strand
GTGGAGCGTAGGTATCTATGAGATATCGCTCTGAACCATCTGGATCTGATCCACGAAATCTTCCGACTGCAGATTTAGGGTCTAATACAAAGACCATATCTTCACATCGCAAGAGTTCTAGTAACTTGCGCTGAGCGGGATCTGTCTCATGGAATTCATCCACCATGATTGTTTTAAAGCGAGAGCGAAGTTCTGCAAGGATTTCTGGATGAGATTTCAAATGTGCAATTGCAGAATTTATAATCTCAGCAGGGTCAATCTTGGCTTTGGAATCACCAGCACCTGTGTCCATGCTTGCTGTGATTTTTAAGTAAGAACGCCAGAACCTTGCAGCATAGGGCCAGAACTTCTCCCCTAACCGTTGACCCTTCTCTGCTAACTCCTCTGGAGTAAGGCCTCTTTCAGTAGCACGCATCATCAAGTCTCGTAACTCACGAACAAATCCTTGAGTTGTAAGAGGCTCACCAAAAGTGTGTGGACCTTGGCGCAATTCAGCTGGCCACAAATCTTTACCTGAATCAATTTCGCCTTGAAGTAGATCGGCAATAAATGACTCCTGCTCAGCACCTGAAATCAAGACAGTTTCGCGGTAGGTCTCACCTGCACTCATAGAGAGAATGGAGAATGCAAGCGCGTGGAAGGTGCGGGCAACGGGTTCAAGAACTGTTCCATTTGCTGCAACAACAATTGCATCACGAATTTCAGATGCTCTCTCGCGACCAAAGGTGAGAATTAAAATTGACTCTGGAGATTGACCTTGCTCAATACGAGATATTGCAGCCTCAATAAGTGTGGTGGTTTTGCCTGTTCCCGCTCCTCCTCGAATGACCAAAGGAGATCCGCGATGGGCTATCGCCTCTTGCTGGCGATCATCAAAGTTGTAGGTGGGTCGAATAATTGGGTTGGGGACAAGGCGCAGTTCAACGCCATGCACCGTATTACTCATGGTTCGTATTCAACCCTATGAGGCAGACAAATGGCGCGTTATCGCCTCAAGGCATAAATTCCGCCCACGACAATCACGATAAGAATCGCTGTCAGGATGGGGGTAGGAAGAACACCATCTTTCTTCTCGGAAGCCATCGGCTCTGCATACAAAGTAGGAGCGTTGAGCGAGAATGAGTACGAGTCGCTTACTTTGTGACCATCTGCAGAGACAATCGTATAAAACACTTCATAAGTACCTGATTCATATTCACCTTCAGGAACTTGGGCTGAGATTGTTGCACCCACTACTTGAATATTTGAAAGTTCCACTGCAGGACCATCGAAATGTGTGAGTGAAATTGTGTTGACTTGCTTATCACCCAGTGTGAGTAGCTCTTCTGAGAAAGTCACTTCTAACTGAGTCGGCATCGCAGTCAGCTCTTGATCTTGTGTAGGTGTTGTAGAGACAACCCCTGCATGAGAGAAAGCGGCTGGAGAAAATCCCAGAGAGAAGACAATTACAAGTGCGAGAGAAAATAGCTTCTTCATGACGGTAAGTGTAATGGCGTGAAATGAAGATAGACCCCAAGAAAACCTTGAGGTCTATCTCCTTCTAGAACTTAATTAGCTCTGGTTGCTCTTCTTTGCACGAGAAGTTGCACGAGCACGCTCTGCGCCATCGAGTGTGACCTTGCGGATGCGAACAACTGCAGGGGTCACTTCAACGCACTCATCTTCACGACAGAATTCGAGAGCGCCTTCCATGTTGAGCTTCTTAGGTGGAATGAGCTTTTCAGAATCATCTGTTCCTGATGCACGCATGTTGGTGAGCTTCTTCTCACGAACACAGTTCACATCCATATCGTCAGATCGTGAGTTCTCACCAATGACCATACCTTCATACACTTCATCGCCTGGTTCAACGAAGATAGTTCCACGCTCTTGAATACCAGCGAGTGCATAAGAAGTGACTGCACCCATACGATCTGAGACGAGTGATCCTGTTGCGCGTGTGCGAAGTTCACCAAACCACGGCTCATATGAATCAAAGACATGGTGGAGAAGACCTGTTCCACGAGTTTCTGTAAGGAACTCTGTTCGGAATCCGATCAAACCTCGTGATGGCACCTTGTATTCAAGGCGAATCCATCCTGTGCCGTGGTTAACCATCTGCTCCATACGGCCCTTGCGAAGTGCCATCAGTTGAGTAAGCACACCGAGATACTCTTCAGGAGCATCGATTGTCAGAGATTCCATAGGCTCATGGAGCTTGCCATCAATTGTCTTGGTAACAACCTGAGGCTTACCAACTGTGAGCTCAAAACCTTCACGCTTCATGATTTCAACGAGAACAGCGAGCTGGAGCTCTCCACGACCCTGAACTTCCCACGCATCTGGGCGCTCTGTATTGAGAATACGAAGGGAGACATTTCCAATGAGCTCCTTATCGAGGCGATCTTTCACCTGACGAGCTGTGAGCAACTTGCCTGACTTACCTGCAAGAGGAGATGTGTTAATACCAATAGTCATAGAAATTGATGGCTCATCAACCTTAATGAGTGGAAGTGCATGTGGGTTCTCAAGATCTGCAAGAGTCTCACCCAATGTAATTGTTTCAATTCCTGCAATAGCAACAATGTCACCCGGGCCTGCTTCAAGTGCTGGTACTCGCTCAAGTGCTTCAGTGATGAGAAGTTCAGAAATCTTTACACGCTCTTGCGTTCCATCTGTCTTCATCCACATCACACTCTGGCCCTTCTTCAGGGTTCCTTCGTGAACACGACATAGTGCAAGACGGCCAAGGAATGGAGAGGAATCAAGGTTTGTCACATGTGCTTGTAGTGGAGCACCTTCGTGATAGACCGGAGCTGGAACAGTGTCATTGATAACCTGGAATAGAACATCGAGATTCTCTTCATCAGGGAGTGCTCCATCTGCTGGGCGAGTAAGTGATGCGCGACCATTCTTTGCAGATGCATAGACAACTGGGAAATCAATCTGTTCTTCATTGGCATCAAGATCCAAGAAGAGTTCGTATGCTTCATCGACAACTTCTGCGATACGAGAGTCTGGACGATCCACCTTATTAATAAGCAAGATAACAGGAAGGTTCTTCTGGAGAGCCTTACGCAATACGAAGCGAGTTTGCGGAAGTGGACCTTCAGATGCATCCACGAGCAAGATCACGCCATCGACCATCTCAAGACCGCGCTCTACCTCACCACCGAAGTCGGCGTGGCCTGGTGTATCGATAATGTTGATGATGGAGTCACCACGGCGAACTGCTGTGTTCTTGGCAAGAATCGTAATTCCCTTTTCGCGCTCAAGATCCATCGAGTCCATCATGCGATCTTGGCCCTCGTCCTGCTTCTTGTGAGCTGCGAAAGCACCTGACTGCCACAACATTGCATCAACAAGAGTGGTCTTTCCGTGGTCAACGTGAGCGATGATCGCCACATTGCGGATATTGTCACGGGTCTTTACAGGCAGGTCTTTGAGATGTGCTTGGGTCTTTGCCATTGAGATGAAACTCCAGAAATAAGGGCACTTGCGTGCGAAGTGCAGGGGTGCAGTCTATCAGTCGAGAACTTCACTGATTTACTGCCGATATAGCTAATAAATGAGCGTGACTTATACGTTGAAGCGGAATTCGACTACATCACCATCATGCATGACATAGTCCTTACCTTCCATGCGCACTTTGCCTTGAGCTTTCGCTTCAGCCATAGATCCTGCTGCAATCAAATCATCGAAGGAGACAATCTCTGCCTTAATAAAGCCCTTTTGGAAATCTGTGTGAATCACACCAGCTGCCATAGGTGCTGTGTCGCCCTTATGAATTGTCCATGCACGAGCTTCTTTAGGACCTGCAGTCAGATAAGTTTGAAGACCAAGAGTGTCAAAGCCAACGCGAGCAAGTGTGGCAAGACCTGGCTCTGTCATTCCAACTGCCTCAAGAAGTTCGAGTGCATCTTCATCAGGAAGCTCAGCAAGTTCTGCCTCTGTCTTTGCGTCAAGGAAGATTGCTTCAGCTGGTGCAACGAGTGCAGATAACTTTGCACGAAGTTCTTGATCACCAAGTTCTGCAGCATCAACATTAAAGACATACAGGAATGGCTTTGCTGTCAGTAGGTGAAGTTCATAGATGAGTGAGAGATCTACAGATGAGGTGGAGAGCGGCTTGCCTGATTGCAGATGTGCCTCTGCAGCTTTAACTGCCTCAAGCACAGCGGTCTTTGTCTTATCTGTGCGAGCTTCCTTCTCAAGGCGAGGAATCGCCTTCTCAATTGTCTGAAGATCAGCAAGGGCAAGCTCTGTATTAATTGTTTCGATATCACTGGATGGATCTACGCGGCCATCGACATGGACCACATCGCCATCAGTAAAGACTCGAATCACTTGGCAGATTGCATCTGTCTCACGGATATTGGCTAGGAACTTATTTCCAAGTCCCGCACCTTCTGATGCACCCTTCACAATGCCTGCAATATCGACGAAGGAGAGTGCTGCTGGGAGGAGCTTTTCAGATCCAAAGATTGTGGCAAGCTGCGCTAAACGAGCATCAGGAACACCTACAACGCCAACATTGGGCTCAATCGTTGCAAAGGGATAGTTAGCAGCCAAGACATTGTTCTTGGTGAGGGCGTTAAAGAGGGTCGACTTTCCAACATTGGGAAGTCCCACAATTCCAATTGAGAGGCTCATAGAAGGCCAGCCTACAGGGCTTCAGAGCGCGAAAATGTCACCTCTTCCTGCCACCATATATCTATGTCCACTTCCCAAATGACAGTAGTTATCGCCCTTCTCGTTGGATTTATCCTCGGAGCCGCTGCCACAGCAGCACTTCATCGCTCTCGTCGCAATCAAGAAGCGGCGTCTCCGCTAGCGACTCAATTGGCTCAGATGCGATTGGCGCTTGAATCAATGCAAAAGAGCGCTGCAGAATCAGCTGAAAACCGTGTTCGATCAGAGACAGCACTCGCTGCTGTGATCAACGAGATGCGTAATGAGAGTAAGAATTACTTAGCTGAGACTCGCAAATTCACAACAGCTCTAACTAACTCACAAGCGCGAGGTAAGTTTGGCGAAGCACAACTTGAATTGATGTTAGAACAGGCTGGCCTTCGTAAAGGAATTGAATACATTGCACAGCGTTCGACTAGTGACACATCTGGAATTCCAGATATCACTGTGAAGATGCCAGGCGGAGCTCAGATATTTATCGACTCCAAGTTTCCATTTGAGAGATTCCTCGATGCATTTGATACTGAAGATTTAGATGATAGAGATAATTACCTAGCTCTGCACAGCAGAGATCTCTTTGAGCATGTAAAGGCACTTTCCAAGCGCGGATATCACTCCACTCAAACATCTCCTGATTTTGTTGTTCTCTTCCTTCCATTTGAATCACTGTTAGCAGAAGCTATTCGCACAGACTCAACACTTCTGGAGAGAGCATTTAATGCAGGTGTCACTATTGCAACGCCGACCTCAATGATGGCTTTGCTTCGCACTGTCGGTCATATCTACACCCATAACAGAGCGGTAGAGAGTGCAGAGGAGATCACCGAGATTGCAGGGTCATTCCTCAATAACCTCACACTCCTTCACTCCAAGATTGTCACCTTAGGAAAGAGCATCACTGCAACATCTCGCGCCTATGACGATCTCATCCCCACTGCAGAGAAAACAGTCTTAGGACCTGCTCGTGAGATTCTCGCTCTCGGCGTTGCTGGGGATAAAGAGAAGCTCTCTATCGAATATCCTGAGGCCCCTGCAGATGCACGAGAATTGAAGGAGCAAGGATGAAGACCCCAACGCTAAGTGGCCCTGGCCTTAAGAAAGAGGGCGTTGTTGTTCTCCAGATTTTCTTTATCGCACTCTTTTCATTTCTCGAGATGTCTATTCGAGGTGGGGCAGGTTTTCTCTCAGGCTTTGTGATCATCGTTGTTACATATGGTGGTGTTGCATATGGTCGACCTGGCACTCGATATGTTTCAGCTGTCACACCTCCGCTTGCATATGCAGGAACTGCTCTTGCCTACACTCTCTTAACTGATGGCATTCGCATCTCTCGTGTGGGAGTAGATTTCATGGCATCGCTTGCAAGCGTTGCGCCATTCCTACTTATTGCAGCTGTCTATGGCTGGTATCAATTCCTTAATGAGAAGGCGCGTAATCGTCCTTCTAAGCGCCAAACTTCAGCTGCTTAAATTACTGAATTAAATCCCAGTAGTGAGCAGTCGCATCTGCTGTTGCAGCTGGTTGATCTTCATTGGGGCAGTGACCAGCATCTTTAATCACTGATAGATGAGCACCTAAATCGTGTGCCATCTGATCTTGCATGGCAGGTGGCCAAGCATCATCGCTTTCTCCATAGAGAACATGTGTAGGAATTCCACTTCCTGCAATCTGAGGAACCAGTGATGAGAAATTCATTAATTCATTTGCAAGGCTAATCAAAGCTCGCCAATCACTTGCAAGCCAGCGCTTCTTCATTAAATCAAAGCGAAGGTGATCTTTATACCAACCTTCAACTTCCTCTCGCCACAACACATCCATGCTGCGGCCATCGAGAGTTTCAAGCATCGTCGTTGCAAACTTTGGGGCAGGCATTGGTGATGGCCCCGAACACATCAGCGTGAGAGATGCGAATTGATCTGCGCTCTTTGATGCCACTCGTTGAGCAATCACTCCGCCGAGTGAATGTCCGAAGAGATGTGGCTTTGAGAGGCCATAGTGTGCCGAGAGCTCTAATACATCTTGAGCCATGGAGTCGACTGTGTAGGCGCCAGGGCGGGTGGTGTGTGCTGATTCGTGAGCACCGCGATTATCAAAGGTAAATGTTCGATATCCACGCTCTGCCAAGAGGGGGGCCATGTAATCGAAATCTTCTTTACTTCCTGTGAAGCCGTGAATAAGGATGGCATCTGCCTTATAGGAGGCAGGTCCATAGATGGTGACTGCAGTGGACTCGCCTTGAAGCAAGACCTGCTCACTCATTAGATGCCTGCAGCCTTCATCTCAGAACGAAGATTTTGAGGAAGTGCAAAGGTCAATGATTCCTTCTTTGCCTGTACTTCTTCTTGCTCATTGAATCCATGCATCTCTAGCCACTTGAGAAGTTCTTGAACAAGAATCTCAGGAACTGATGCACCGCTTGTCACACCAACTGTCTCAACACCGACCAACCATTCATCTTTAGCTTCCGATGCGTAGTCGATCAGATATGCAGCCTTTGCTCCATATTCAAGAGCAACTTCGACTAAGCGAACTGAATTGGATGAGTTGCGTGAACCAACTACAAGTACAAGATCAGATTGTGCTGCAATACCGCGGATTGCCTCTTGGCGATTCTGAGTTGCATAGCAAATGTCATCGGATGGAGGAGATGCAATCTCTGGGAAGCGCTCTTTGAGAATTGCAACAGCATCAAGAGTCTCGTCAACGCTGAGAGTCGTTTGACTCAGCCAAACTAAATTCTTTCCTGGAGTTGGTTCCACTGTGCGAGCACCGTCAAGGCCATCAACAATCTTGACCTTACCAACTGCCTCTCCTGCAGTTCCTTCTACCTCTTCATGTCCTTCGTGACCGATGAGCAGAATCTCAGTGTCGTCGGTGGCAAAGCGCTTCACCTCATGGTGCACCTTTGTCACAAGAGGACATGTGGCATCAATAGTTTTGAGATTACGAGCTGCCGCCTGCTCATGCACAGCAGGGGAGACTCCATGAGCAGAGAAGACAACAGTTGCACCCTCAGGAACTTCATCAGTTTCGTTGACGAAGATCACGCCCTTTTGCTCGAGGGTGGTCACCACATGCTTGTTATGGACAATCTCCTTACGGACATAGAGAGGAGCTCCATAGAGCTCAAGGGACTTCTCCACGGTGATGATGGCGCGATCTACTCCAGCGCAATATCCACGCGGCGCAGCTATTAAAACTCTCTTACCCATGGCTGCAGTCTATTAGCCTTGCGCCATGTTAGAAACTTCAAGTGAGTCTCCTGCGCCAGTGCGCGTCATCACTGAAGCTATCAAGGACTACATAGACCGCCTCGGCCCGATCTGGATTGAGGGTGAAATCGCAGAGCTCAATGAGCGTAGTGGCACGATGGCCTTTATGCGCCTGCGCGATACCAGTGCAGATATGAGCATCTCCGTGATGTGTCATAAGAGCGTGATTGCCACAGTAAAACCTCTGCCAGCAAATGCGCGAGTAGTGATTCATGCAAAACCATCTTGGTATACCAAGAGTGGAACTCTCTCCCTGTCGGCAAAAGAGATTCGACAAGTGGGAGTGGGAGAACTTCTCGCTCGTCTTGAAGCGCTAAAGAACTCACTTGCACTCGAAGGTCTCTTTGATGCGGATCGAAAAGTTGCTCTGCCACTGCTTCCTCAAAAAATTGGATTGATCTGTGGACGCAACACAGATGCAGAGAAAGATGTTGTTGAGAATGCTCGTCGTAGATGGCCAGCTGTCGAATTTGAAATTCGTGAGGTCACAGTTCAAGGAGCTGCAGCGGTCGTTGAGGTCTCGGCTGCTCTTCGTGAATTAGAAGCAGATCCAGAAGTCGATGTCATCATCATTACTCGTGGTGGTGGGTCCTTTGAAGATCTCCTTCCCTTCAGCGATGAAACTCTGGTGCGCCTTGCTGCATCCTGCTCTACTCCTATTGTCAGCGCTATTGGTCATGAGAAAGATTCACCCCTTCTCGACCTTGTTGCTGATTACCGCGCATCAACTCCCACAGATGCCGCAAAGAGAGTTGTTCCCGATATTGCTCAAGAGGCAGCCGACATTCTTGCAATGCGCCAACGCGCATATCGATCTCTTGCTACTCGCGTTGAAGCTGAGCAGACCTTTATTACTCAGCTTCGCTCGCGCCCTGTGATGAAAGATCCTGGAGCATTTCTGACAATCTTGAGTGAAGAGCTCTCCGAGTTGAGGTCTCGCTCCACAAGAAGCTTTGCCACCACGATTGAGGCAGAGAGCAAAGAACTCAAAGCCATTACCGCTCACTTGCGCTCACTCTCACCACAATCAACGCTCGATCGTGGGTATTCGGTGGTGAGAAATGAGAAGGGTGAGGTTGTTAGAGACCCATCCCTGCTCACTCAAGGTGATTACTTGGCAATCAAGGTGGCCAAGGGCGAGACGAGCGCCACAGTTAACTAACACCTGCCTAGGAGTAGATTTGGGCCATGGCCGAGAAACTCTCCTATGAAGCAGCGCGAGATGAATTAGCGCAGATCGTTGAATCCCTAGAAGATGGAAGTGCCTCCCTTGAGGAGTCACTCAAGCTCTGGGAGCGCGGTGAAGAGTTGGCAAAGATCTGCCAAGAGTGGCTCGATGGAGCAAAGGCGAAACTCGCTTCTGTGAAGAAGGGCGAGTAAATGTCACCGACCTTCTCCTACTCTGATCTTCTCCCTATTGGAGATGACACCACCACTTATCGCTTTCTCGGCAATGAGGGAGTCAGTGTTGTGAAACTAGGAGATCGCGAATTTCTCCAAGTAGATCCGCAAGCAATTGCTCATCTGACAGAGACTGCAATCCACGATATCAATCACTATCTTCGCCCAGATCATTTACAGCAGTTGGCAAGTATTTTAAGTGACCCTGAGAGCTCAGCTAATGATCGCTTTGTTGCTCTCGATCTTCTCAAAAATGCCAACATCGCAGCTGGTGGAATTCTGCCAATGTGTCAGGACACAGGAACCGCACTTGTGATGGGCAAGAAGGGTCAATATGTGTTGACCACAGCAAAAGATGAAGTTGCCGTTGCACAAGGTGTTTACGATGCATATACAAAACTCAATCTTCGATACTCACAAATGGCCCCTGTCACCACATGGGAAGAGAAGAACACTGGCAATAACTTGCCAGCACAGATAGAAATCTATGCCGATAGCGATCACCAAGATGAATACAACTTCCTCTTTATTGCTAAAGGTGGAGGAAGTGCTAATAAGTCCTATCTCTATCAAGAGACTAAGGCAGTTCTCAATCCCACATCATTTATCAACTGGCTCGACGATAAGTTGCGATCATTGGGAACTGCAGCATGCCCTCCTTATCACCTGGCAATTGTCATCGGTGGAACGAGTGCAGAACACACAGTTAAAACTGCCAAGCTTGCATCCACTCACTACCTTGATAATCTGCCAACAACAGGAGATGCTGCAACAGGCCACGGATTCCGTGATCTCCAACTAGAAGAAGATGTTCTCGCCCTCACAAGAACTCTGGGCATTGGTGCTCAATTCGGAGGAAAGTACTTCTGCCACGATGTTCGCGTGGTGCGCTTGCCCCGCCATGGCGCATCTCTTCCTATCGCTATTGCTGTCTCATGCTCTGCCGACCGCCAAGCAAAGGCAAAGATCACTAAAGATGGCATCTTCCTTGAGCAGCTAGAGACAGATCCAGTTCACTTTATGCCTGATACCACTGATGAACATCTCGATGACTCTGTAGTGAAGATCGATCTCAATCAAAGCATGGATGCTATTAGAGCCGAGCTTTCAAAGTATCCAGTCAAGACTCGCGTCTCCCTCACAGGAACAATCGTCGTTGCTCGCGACATCGCCCATGCTCGCATCAAGGCGATGCTCGATGAGGGCAAGCCAATGCCTGAATATATGAAGAACCATGCCGTCTATTACGCAGGTCCTGCAAAGACTCCTGAAGGATATGCATCAGGATCTTTTGGACCGACAACTGCAGGGCGTATGGACTCCTATGTTGATTACTTCCAATCACATGGCGGCTCTCATGTGATGCTGGCAAAGGGCAATCGATCTAAAGCTGTGACAGATGCCTGCCAGAAGCATGGTGGTTTCTATCTCGGTTCCATTGGAGGACCTGCAGCTCGCCTTGCTCAAGATTGCATTAAGAAGGTGGAAGTTCTCGACTTTGAAGATTTAGGGATGGAGGCTGTCTGGAAGATCGATGTTGTGGACTTCCCAGCCTTTATCGTTGTAGATGACAAGGGAAATGATTTCTTTGCAGAGACGATGCGCCCTTTAAATATTGGGAAGAAGCCTTCCTAAGAAGTCAGCTACTGATTTAGTAGTAGTGCGAGCGCTTGAACTTCGCCCATGCCTTACATGGGGTCTCATAGCGGATGCTGATATAGCGAAGGCCCCAACGGATCTGAGTTACTGGGTTGGTGCGCCAATCGGTGGAGACCACATCCATCTTTGAGGCAGGCAGTGCTTGGGCGATGCCGTGAGCTCCTGAGCGATAGTTATGTGCCTTGTAATTCCAATGGGACTCTTTAGTCCAGAGGCGGTTGATACAGGAGTACTCCTTATCGCCCCATTTGTACTCACTCTTCATAATGGTGCGAGCAACATACTTTGCACCTGTGGCGCTTCGAGCCAACTCAACCTGACGAGCAAGAAGGGCCACCTGGGCCATCTCAGAGATCGCCACCCCTGCGCTCTGCTCCAAATCTGCATCTTTGGAGATTGTCAGGGAGAGAGCTGGTGAATCAGGAAGGTTCAAACGAGTGGTGGTGGGAAAGTCGAGACCTTGGGCAGTTGGCTGGGCCACCGCCAAGATAAGGAAGGTGGCAACCAGAGACCAGATGGCTCGCGGCTTGCGAACTGTGATCGCCATTGCTGACTCCTTCCCACTCGATCCTTGAGGGTCTCTCCCTCTTTTGCTTGCCATAGAGTTCCAAGAGAGGGGGTGAGTCGCAAATTAATCTATGCGTGAGTCGCAAATTCTAAGAAAGTGTGAGGATTGGGGATAAGTAAAAGTGCAGGTCAGTTAGGGGAAAGTCTAAAATGTCCGATTTGTGACTGTGAGATTTAAATAGGGGTCATTTCCCATGGCGGCGCTCGCGGTGGGAGTAGTCACGAAGGGCTCGTAGGAAGTCCACCCGTCGAAACTCTGGCCAGTAGGCCTCACAGAAGTAGAACTCAGAGAGAGCTGACTGCCAGAGCAGGAATCCACCCAAGCGCTGCTCCCCTGAAGTGCGGATAAGTAGGTCTGGATCTGGTTGACCTGCTGTGTAGAGGTTCTCTGAGATCGACTCCGCGCTGAGGTTGGCAGCTGCCTCTTCCAAACTCTTTCCTGCAGATGCCTCGGTTGAGAGAAAACTCTTCACGGCATCGACAATCTCTCGCCTCCCGCCATATCCGACTGCAACATTGACCTGGAGTTTTCCACTGGTGGAGCTCTCCAGGCTCTCCAGCTTTGCAGCTAGTGGCTCAGGGAGAACATCGAGTGCTCCCACTGCCTTAATGCTCCATCTCTTGCGAGCTGCCAACTCATCGACAATCCCGCCAATC
>JACCDJ010408312.1_pt1 | contig 12229 bp, 13 predicted proteins | sample 7444481 | NCBI WGS metagenome assembly JACCDJ01 (sample SAMN15323435, study PRJNA562643) | freshwater metagenome | isolation source: river surface water | place: USA:Blue River Watershed | collected 2017-08-15 | reverse complement strand
AGAGGGGCCAGGTGAGCTAACTTTGAGCATGATCACAATTACAGCCATTGGAAACAAAAGAAAAACTAAGGCCACGGTACTTAAAAGAATATCAAAAAGACGCTTTACTATTACATAGCCCACGGTTAGTTACCTCCTTCTTGATACGATCGATCTGCAATTCGACCACCTTGCGCTCCTCATAAAGAGTGAGGGCTCGACGCCTTCCAGCAGTTCCGAGTTTATTTGCCCACATAGGATCTTTGCTGAAGCGAAGCATTGCCTTGGATAATTTGTCAATTGAGCGGACGGGTACTAATACCCCGGTAGCCTCAGAAATTACCTCTTCCCGCGCTCCGCGAATATTTGTTGCGAGCACAGGTTTTGCCATCATCATCGCTTCAATAATGGTACGCGGCATACCTTCACGCCAAGAGGGTAGGCAAAACAAATCCATAGCAGCAAGGCACTCAGGAATATCCTCTCTGAGACCTAGGGTCAGGAGCCTATTGCCAAGAGTAGCTCGAGAGACCGCTAACTCTTGATCAATAGGAGTCGCATGATCAGAGGCAAGACGTTCACCAATAAGCATAAACCATACCTTTGGATTCTGTATGGCAACAGTTTTTGCCGCCATAAGAAATTCAACAACACCTTTCTCCATGACTAGCCGACCAATAAAACCAATCACGAAGCCATCCTCAGGAATTCCTAACTCATTACGGAACTTCTTCCCATCACCAACGATTGCTGGATCAAACTGTCTCGAATCTACACCATTACCAATTGCAAGCACCTTGGATGCTGGAACGATTCTTTTAATTACAACGTATTCTGCATCCTCTGAGCTCTGGGAATACAATAAATCAGTGAAATAACCTCCAAAACGCTCCAACGCAACAAATAAAGAATGTTTCCAGTACGGCATTTCTTCATGAAAATAGAATCCATGTGCCGTATAGATCACCAAAGGAATTCCCGCAAAACGTGCAGCAATGCGCCCGAGGAGTGCCGCTACGGGTGTATGCACATGTAGAATGTCGAAATTCTCTCGACGAAAAAAACGAATCAGGCCAAGCAGAGAGCGCAAAGCCAACAAAGGATTCATACTGCGACTAATTTCTAGAGTCTGGATGTAATAACCTTGTTTGCGAAGGCTTGCTACATAAGGGCCATCGGAGCAGACTGCCGTGACCGACCAACCCTGAGATTTCATACCATCGATGAGTGGGAGCAAAAAATGCTTTAGCGTAAAATCAACTGCACAGAGTTGGCAAACTTTCATGACCAGCGCCCACGTCTTCCCTGAAACATTAAGATATTCCACAACCAATGTTGCCAATTACGACGGCCTGAAAGATGCTCTTTCCAGTTGGACTGGCTAGTCGTTTGCATGGATTGTGCGCCTGCTTGACTAAGTTAAGTGATAGAAAATCTTGGAAACCCAAATCCACTGCTCTTATTAGGGTCCACCCATATCGCACCAGTATCTGGGTTGCGATGAATTAGTTGATTTGTCATGTTTGAAACAATTGCCAAACGCATTTCTTCGGCGCTCCAAATCTGATAACTGCGATGATTCTACACACTGTTCAAATACCACTATCCCGGGCGGTAATACGCTGTGAATGAGAGTACCGCCTTACCCAGCGAAATAATATAGAAAAAATTGAATCAGGTAATAGCCGATGACCAGCAAACCAGACAAAATAGATTAGTAATGGGTAGGTAGACGGTCTGGAGCGCCACTCTCGCCAAAGAATAATTAATCTTCTGAGGTTAAAGATGTTTATATGTTTGCCCTGAATTTCAGCCCATAATGCGCCATGCAGACGATTTGACTTTGACAGAAGCATGCCACCACTAGATACGCGATAATGAAACAATGGTTCTTGAACGACACAGCCAAAGTAACCAGCAGCTCCTAACCGGATATTAAACTCCCAGTCCTCATAGCCCCTGTCCATCGACTCGTCATAGCCTCCGACCGATTCCCATACCGATCGGGGGAGTAACAGGCAGTACGGTAACTGGTTAAAGAATAACTGTTCAAAAAAATTGTAGGACTTTGCTAATACACCCGTTGCTTCCCCTTCGAGCTGCAGGTATGAATAGGCAAAGCTAGCAGCAGGATTTTCCCGAAGACACTCCATCAATCGCATGATCGCGGTCGGCTCGAGCCAGTCATCAGCATCGAGCGGAAGTATGTAATTTCCAGAAGCCACTTTACAACCAACATTTCGAGCAACCGGTAATCCAGCGTTATGCTGCCGAACTAGATAGACCCCTTTTAGTGCTTCCAGTACTTTTATGGTCTCTTGGTCAGTGGAGCCATCATCAATAACAATAATTTCTACATTCGGCCATGTTTGAAAATGAACCGAGGTAACGGTTTGGCTAATCGTTGAGCCACTGTTAAAACAGGGGATGACAACAGAAACTAATTCCGAAGCATGATTATTATTTTGCATCCATCGGCACCGTTTCGCAAGTAGCCCAAATTTCTCCCCATAGGGTTTGCATCTCTAATACTGTGAGTCCTGCGGTACTTATTTCCGCTAAAAATTCGGTCTGTGTATGCTCAATCTTGTGATCTTCATCGGATCGGAAGTCAACACCCAACTCTCGACGCAAGGCCATTTGCCAGTCCCGCTCAAAAAGTGGTACACGTATCAGGTATCGCGATGCGGAGGTCGACTTCTGAAGAGCCTTTAAGAAATCGATGCGGTTTTCAATATGTTCGAGCAAATTAGATAACACAACAATACTCCAAGGCCCTCCTGGAATCGACTTTGTTGCATCGCCCTCGACGAAGTGAAGATTGGGCGGATTATCAGATGTAATTGCTTGAGATATGCGAGGTCGATCTTGGTCGATCCCAACCACCTCGCTACAGGGGTGTGCACGAGCAATACTCCTAGCCACTGCACCATAACCACAACCGACATCAAGCACTCTTTCTCCATTGGAGATCCGTTCTATAAAAAAATCATGGTATTGGGTGAGTCGGTGCTTGGGGTGCTCTCCATTACCATAAGCCATAGCGCGCTCATTAATTACCCAATCTAGCTTGTCACGAATTCTGAAAAGCCTTTCTAGACCGATTTCCAAATCGCTGTTTCGTGAATCGAGAACAAGTAATCCCGTCACTAAGCCAAAACGTAAGCGTCCTGGGATCAATCGCCAAATATAACCCAAAAGGTTTGCAAGAACGAGGCCAACACGTTTCACTGAGGCTTCTCCAATAACTCGGTAAAAATCGTACGATGCCTTTCGATCCAATTTTGGATATCAAAATTGACAATGGCACGTTGTCTTGCTGCTATGCTCATTACCTCACGGCTTGCGGCAATTTTGAGCATACCTTCAGCAATCAACGTGGCATGTGGAACATGAACCGTATTCCATTCCTCTGGCACTGACAAACCAATACCCGCTATTTCACCGACAAGCTCTGATACGCCACCACTATCAGAATATAGAACTGGCAGCCCACAGGCCATTGCCTCGATGACAGTGTTTGGACAGGGATCCAAATATTTAGTCATTACATATGCATCGCTATTTTGGTAAATCGTCGGCGCCTGTTCCTGAGTGTAGGGTCCCAGTATCAGAACATGCCCTGCAAGTCTGTAGCGCTGTATAAGCGAAAAGACAAAGGCTACATCCTCTATCCATCCCGCAATTATAAGCTTTGCATCCAATCCAGCTTTTCGTGCTAGCGCCAGACCCTCAATAGTGCTTTCTAACCTATACTCAAGATGGCGGCCAATTTTTCCGGTCAACAGGAATGTAAATGGGCGCACTGAGGAAATTGTGGCAGGGGCAAAATGTTTGATATTGACCGCATTGAAAAGGATCTCGCCTTTACCCATCCTCTTACCCAGAAAATGATCAGCGGAACGGCGGCAGAATTCAGACTGCCAAAAGACATAGTCAGCACGATGATAAGCTTGCGACATGATCTCATTTTGCCGCTTCCATTCACCTCCAAACCATCCAGGATAGAATACACCGTTTTGATTAACCACAATTGGTACCCCTCTCCAACGAAGCCAGTCCATCGCAACTGAGGAAAGATAAGGTGCATTTGACAGCAAATATGCTAAGTTGTAGTTCCATACATGCTGTGGGAAATACGCCTGCAGACGTTTGACCTTGACCAGTGGCCCGCCCACATTGCCACTTCGAACCCCTCCGTAAAAAACTCGTGGTAAAGCGGCAGGCTTCGATTGAGACGATGCGAATATGGTGTGCATCAGCATAACACCTCGCCAAAAAGTACGAAGTAAGCCCTTGCCGAATGGTTCCTTTTGGGTTGAATTTTTCATTGCTGCATCAAGGGCTGATAGACTTTTTCCCAATGGCAGCGGCCAACCTCCGACCAATCGGCTACTCTGACAGCCTTGTGTGCCTCCAATTTCAAACGAGCCAACTCAGTCGGTGCTAAGGCCAGTAAACTGGCAGCCTTCCGTGCGATTTCATCACCATTGCAATTATTTACGAGACCGCCAGTGATGCCATCTAAAATTAAATCCGGCGCCATGCCAACCCGCGTTGAGACCACCGGCACGCCACTGGCCATGCTCTCCATTAGACCCATTGGCCCCCCCTCTTCTCGAGAAGATACGAAATAGAGATCCAGTGCCTGGTAACACGGCACCAGGTCCATATGATGCTTAACATAGTGGTGAACAAAAGGAATGCCAGCCCGCTCTAAGCCCTGTTTGACATAGCCTCGTGCCGGTCCTGTGAGGAAAGCCATGATGTTAATGCCGGCCGCCTTCATTGCACTCATGGCCTCAACAAAAATATCGGGCCCTTTAATCAATTTAGGCTCCATACCATCGCCCCAGCCTACTCCATCTTTCTGAAATGAGCCGACCACAACAACGTCGTTAGGAATACCAAATCGTTGTCGAGTATTCTCACGCAGTCTTAAGGAAGGGGGAACAAACAACCGGGTATTGACCCCGATCGGGATGCGTACTAGTTTCTCTCTAGGCACGCCCCATTCAAGTAGGCGCTTTTCAATGATACCCGCTCCAGTAACAACAGCGCTTAACCTGGATATGCTAGCAAGGAATAGATCGATGTGGCGAGCAACTTCGGACCCGTCTTCGGGCTTACCATGGAAAAAGCTCGTCACAAACCGATTGCGATTTGACAGCAAGTGCCCCCACTCAAGCCACATATACTGAGAACCAAAATGCATAACTTTTCCAACAACTTTCTGGGGGCAAGCAGTTGTTTCAACTGCACCGGGATAGAATTTGGAAATTTCATCTCGAATATGCTCCCCAACCCAGCGTATTGCCCAGTCAGCATTCTCTATAACGAATTGGACTGGAGCAACAGGTCCCCGATAAAGACCAGTCGCCTCAGCGATTTGCCATGGTAGACAAGATACCTTCATACATGCCTGGCGAATCACTTTTTTCAACTTAATAACCCCTCTAGGGACAAGCCTTGCAAGCGTCTTAATTCTCCCCAAGCCATGCGAGTGGCAATCTCCTTCGCCGAAGTCACTGCAGACCATCCCAAAAGAGCAGCAGCCTTGTCAGGCCTGCCGTATCCGCTACGGATCTCTGACGGACGAAACAACATTTCGTTCTGACGCACATGTTTTTGCCAGTCCAAGTCTAAAGACGAAAAAACATTTTCGACAAAACTTTGCAAAGTACTACGATGACCCGTGGCAATCACAAAGTCCTCTGCTTCGTGTCGCTGGAGCATTGCCCACATCGCCTTCACGTATTCCGGTGCCCACCCCCAGTCACGTTCAATTGACAAATCCCCCATGATTAACTTTTCATTGCTACCAAGAGCGATTCGTGCCGCTGCCATAGCTATCTTACGAGTTACAAAACGCGGGGGGCGTAAGAGAGACTCATGATTAAACAGTATTCCGGAACAGGCATGAAGTGAGTAGCTCTCCCGGTAGTTAACCACCTCCCAAAAGGCCGCGGATTTAGCTACCCCATAGGGACTCTTCGGACGAAAATGCGTCTTCTCATCAGCGGCCACCCCACCCGTTTCTCCAAAACATTCGGATGAGCCGGCATTGTAGAAGCGGATAGAGCCACCAAGAAATCGAATCGATTCGAGTACATTTAACGTAGCTGTAGCGATACTCTCAAGCGTTTCCACCGGTTGTTGAAAGGATAGTCCGACGGAACTCTGACCTGAAAGATTATAGATTTCGTCTGGCTGAACTTTATCGATCACCTGCAGCGTGCTGCGAAAGTCTGTCAAGGTAGCAGAATGGAGAGTTACTTTGCTACGAATGCCAAGGGCCTCTAATGATGAGAATGACGATATTTCTGCATCTCGTGAAGTGCCATGCACTTGATAGCCTTGCTCTAATAAAAAGCGCGCAAGAAAAGCCCCGTCTTGTCCCGACACCCCAAATATTAAAGCCTTATTACCGCTCATATCAACTATAAGAATATAAATTTGTTCTACAACCTGGCCAAATAATCAGCGTCGCTTTAATAGCATTGGAAACTGCTAATAACTGTCTTGTCGAAAATACGACATTTCTCATACTCATCATTAGATACATCTTATTGCAAGATAAGGCAACCAAATAAAACAGGTTGAAAATTTTTCATGGTGTTTGCACCGAGGGGTGTCGTTCTTGCGTCCTAATAACAGCAAACATTGATGGGCATTGTTTTGCGTAGCAGTCAAACCTGAGTGCTAAGCGTAATAGACCTTTATAAAACCTCGGCAATTTTTTTCGTACTGGAATACGCAACAACAGCTCCCCAATCGTGATCACAACAAAGTGCAACATAAAGCTGAAAAGACCCCCCAGGGCAATTACTCTTAAGCCCCGGAAGCCAAAGGCTTCGGACACATATCCAAGAGGGTATTGGCGAAACCCATGCCACAGATATATCGGCAAGCCCCACCCCGATGGAACATAGTGTAATTCGATGCCATTCGTAGATAGTAACGCCGGGAGTCTATCAAGCAGCAGTTGCTCTTTTGGAATGTGCTCTAAAGCCGACATAGATATAATCAGATTGAAAGTTAAATCTTCAGTTTTGAACTGGTGGGCATCTCCAAGTACAAACTTGCGCTCGAATCTCGGTACGCTATCAATGCTGAAACGATCGTAAATGTCCAAGCCGATATATTTACCCGAGTAACCCATATCCGAGAGAATTCTGCATAATCTGCCACTGCCACAACCAATATCGAGAACATTAATTTTTCCCACCGGTAAAGACGCTGATAAAAACTGACGTAAATGTAATTCTGCAAGCAATCTACCGGGCGAAGAGACATTTTTAGCATCTGCAAAATTAGCATAGAAGAATTCTGGCGTTAATTGATTTCTGAAATAACCAAGATTTCGAACCGCATTTCTCCAGAGATATTCGACACGTCGCAAAACCGGCATTTTCCCGTCGCCGGATATCTGTCTCAATTCACTCACGTCACACTCTTCGGCTTTCTCGCAACAGCCAACATCATGTGTGCAAACCACCACCCAGGCACCAAAGGAGATAAGATTAGTGCCAGTCCTCGAGTCAAAAGCCACCTATAAGGTAATCCCAATTCGTGGTGCAAGCACCGAAGGATACCTTGACGCTTATGTATTGGATAAAAAGAAACCAGTTCAAACCCAGCCAGCGATAACTCTCGAGCCAATTCCACACGAGTGAAACGGTATTGGTAGAAACGGTCGTCTGCCTTACCGGGTCTAGCAATTGAGAGGCTTCCCATTAGACTTTGTCGCAAGTTATCAAGGGGTACAGAAATGAAAAGTAAGCCCCCAGGCTTAAGAATTCGCAACGCCTCTCGAATACATCCCCCGGGTCCAGCCTCAAAGTGTTCGAATACTCCCCATGAATAATAAGCGTCGAAATAATTATCAGCGATATTCGTATCACGAATATCGCCTTGGACGAAGCCTGCTTCAGGAAAAAGATCCTGGAGTTGCTGAATCGTTTTTCGGCTAATATCCATTCCTACCATGTTATACCCTTGCTTAGAGAGAGACATAACCCACTCCCCGCGACCACATCCTCCATCCATGATCTTTGCATCATTTGAGAGTGTAGACAAATAGGGTGCGATGACGCGATACTCGTCCTTACGGCTAAGGTTAATTAGATTCAGCTGTGGACCACCGTGGCGCTCCCATACTCTAGTCCAATACTCTTCCACAAAAGTAGATTCATCACTATGTTTCGAATTATTGTCAGTTAAATAGTCTTTACGCATATTAAGAGTCCCGAGTCGATATGGATTGCCAATGATTTACTGCGGCAATCATCGAATACTTTTATCGGTCCGCTGGACTGAAAACCTCCAATTAAGAAGGCCGCATAATCGAAACTTACAGTAACTAGAGATGACTCGTTTATACACTACTTTGATTTTGAATTGATTGACCACTGCATTAATCGTCATATATGAAAATCTTTTGTAATTTTAGAATTGAGATGTGCAGTGCATGCAGTCAATACATTGTAAATGGTTCTCATGAAATCAAATTTCTTAACGTATTCCATGGTTTAGTCCATAGTTTTCTTCTAATTAAAATTTCGTCTCTATTTTTTAAAAGGTCTTCAAATAGAGTTAAGTATTGTTGGCAAGTCTTTTTGGAGTAATGAGGCCATAAGGGCATAATCGTTATTATATTTTTATAGTCGATAAAAAATTTTTCAAGTACTATTTCGAAGTCATTTTCATCAAATGACAGTCCAAATCTATCGCAATATTCTGGCAGACACCCACTTCGACGGAAAAGTAGCGGCAACCCGCAGGCCGCTGCCTCATTTTGATGATTACCACCCGGCTCATTAATTGAACCAGTGACATAAGCATGGTGGCGTTTTAGTTCTGCGGCCAAATCCATGCCATCAAGTGGGGTCAGTAATCTTGCGTTTTTGAAATGAAATCCCTTTGGAAGATTTCCTATATATGTAAATTCTAATCGATTCTTAAATGCTGTTTCGGCAAGCATTTGATCTATACGTTGATAGATATCAAACCCTTTCATCCAATTTCCGCCCCAATGATGCGTTACAAGCTTCAAAGGTTCGCTTCCATTCCACGGCACCATGCCTTTTGAGTTAAAGATTTCTGCATCAGCTCCATTAAGAATAACTTGATGTGGTGTTCGGATATTTTTTTTCCACACGTCTAAACTAAGCATCCAGGATCCAACAAAGGTCGTGTAATCAGCACAAAAATTTGCGCGTACCAATAAATTATTCATGCCACCCGTACCTTTTCGCTCATCGCACTCATTTATCCGATGCACTACTACTGCTTTAGAATTCCGAAAAAGTAAATAACGGGTAATCGAACCAGCACCAAATGCAACATTAGGACTTCGTGAGCGGGGATCGGTCAGCAAAATAATATCTATATCGTCATCGTAAAGGTCATAAACAACTTGATGTCCGATTGAATATAAAAACTCTGCTAATGATTTGGCAAATCGGTTCCCGCCGCCCCACGGACCGTTTTTAAGCCTATAGCCAATTGCAATTTTCATAATTTAGTATCTGCAACATCACATTCAAGAAATAGGCGCGATGTCAATTCAATCGCTCCTCGATCTGAAAGATGATCTGGGTCGCCAAATAATGCATCTGGAAAAAGAGCAGATGCGTCAACATATCGAACCTTTTCTATTGCAGCGATTTCGGCATAAAAATCTTTAACTACAGCAAAATTATGATTCATTCCTATAGCCTGTCGATATGCGCCTGAAAGAGGATAAGCCACCATACACACTTTTATCCCTTTCATCTTTATTTCTCTCACCATCCTCCAATAACGTTCTGCGGCCGGAGTTGTTTTGAATTCTCGAACCGGTGTATGTAGCTGAACTCTCAATTGAGCATCTTTGCGCCATTTTTCGCTTTTTGGATCAGGTAAGACATCCGTTCGCACAACTTCTTGATCAGTAAGCCACAATGACGCCGGATTGGTTGCTATAGACCATACCAAGCTCGTTAAATATTGTTTATTTGCCGTTTGCAAAATTAACAGGGGTGATGAAGAGTCGTCTAATAATTCCTGAATTCTGGTTCGCTGGTCTGCAGTCAGTCTATAAAAAGCAAAGATTTGAGCGTCTGCTGGCAAAATAATTCCCTTGAGACCCGGTTGCTTCATTCGAATTTCTAGTTTGCTGATAATACTTTCAAGATTGTCTGATGGTTGACCAAGATTATCTAGCCAATCTGTTGACAATAAGCCATTTGCTACATGCGAATCACCCACTGCAACCCATGGCGCATGACCATTGATCAGGCGTTGTCGATAGTCATTTTTATTTTGAATTTGTTTTGATTGAGATCTTAAATAAATTTCTGCAGAACCTAAACAAACCGACAATAGTGATAGGGAAATAATCAATATTGTTACAAAATAGTGCTTAAAATTGAAAATAGATGAATTCACCAGTTTTTCCCTGAACCGCCAAAAGTATTAAGTACACTGCCGTGATACCAAATATCATGCTCGAAACCATACCTGAACTCCACTTCCAACGCGATGGCTCGATTTCGGTCAGGACTATGCATGGCTGGTAATTACACATATATTGCTGAGTATTTGGCATAAACCAAACTATGCACAACAATGCAAAAAGGTGAAGTATTTGAAAACCACCGCCATATAACGAAAGAGAGCCGAATGTTATACCAATTTTTTGAAATTTTGAATTTAATTCATTAGAAAAAAGACTTTGATAGTGCTCCGGTAAGATGACTCCGTTAAAACCAAACATCGAGTTATAAATTGTCACAACACTGTTCATATCTACTGCACGAAAAGGTACCCAAGCAATCAATACGGCTATAAATGTAAGTATTATGCTGAGAATATCTGGGATTTCCCATGGCGAGTGTTTTCGCCAGAAATGATTCACCAATAAATAAATGCCGTGTATACCGCCCCAAACTACAAACTGCCATGATGCTCCATGCCAAAGTCCAGCTAGTAACATTACCACCATTAGATTCACATATTGCTGAGCCTGACCATTTTGATTGCCGCCTAGAGGCACATATAGATAATCTCGCAAAAATCGTGAAAGGGTAATATGCCAACGCCGCCAAAAGTCAATAATTGAAGTTGATTTATACGGGGAATTAAAATTTTCAGGCAGACGAATATCAAACATTTTCGCTAACCCTAATGCCATGTCGGAATACGCAGAAAAATCAAAGTATATTTGTAACGTAAATGAGAGAACCCCTACCCAGCTATCAATAAAGCTTGGCGTAACACCAGCAGCCACTCCATTAAACATCGCATCGGACCAAACGCTGACTTGTTGCGAAAGCACTAGCTTTTTAAATAATCCAATAATAAATATGGTTAACCCTACAGATAATCCCTCCCACGAAACACTTTTTTTTTCACTATCAAATTGAGGAATCAGCTCCTTGTGGTGCACCAGCGGACCCGCGATTAGATGCGGGAAAAATGTCACAAAAAGAAAATACTTGCTAAAACTTGGAGCACTCAAATCATCTTTAGAAAGATCTATGAGATATGCAATTTGTAAGAATGTAAAAAAAGATATACCTAAAGGCAACTCTGTAACGGGCACTTCAATCTTTATAGTAGTAAGCCACGTTAGCGTTTCGGATAGCATCCCTGCATATTTAAATCCTACAAGCAGCAGTAAGTTTGCACCAATTGCAAATGCAACAATTTTTTTTGATTTATGAGACCCACGCTCTTTAACTATGTAAACTCCAATTACATAATTTAGCCCAATTGAGGTTAACAATAACCATAGATAGGATACATTCCACCAACCATAAAAAATTATGGAGGCGAGGCATAGGAAATATATGTGATAATTTGGCCTTCCCCATTTCATAACTAATATCCAACCTATCAACGTAACAGGTAGGAATACAAAAAGAAAAATTGGGGCATGAAACAACATAAAACTAACTTTTAGCAATCAAGGGCTTGCCAATAAAGGACTCCATATGTTCGTATAAATACAGCGCCATTCGTTTTGTATTTAATTCATTCTCGATAATTCTTCTGGCTGCGGATCCAATAATCTTTTTTTGATCAGTATGCTTACATATTTCGGACACTGCAGCACTTAAGGCGTTGACATCACCAGGTAAACCAGTAAATATGCAATTAATCCCATCGAGCATTAAATTGCGATTCCATAAACCTAAAAAATTAGTTATCAAAACCGTTTTACCGCAAGCCATTGCTTGGAGCGCCGAACTCTGACCTGGGGGTT
>JACCDJ010515948.1_pt1 | contig 12234 bp, 9 predicted proteins | sample 7444481 | NCBI WGS metagenome assembly JACCDJ01 (sample SAMN15323435, study PRJNA562643) | freshwater metagenome | isolation source: river surface water | place: USA:Blue River Watershed | collected 2017-08-15 | reverse complement strand
GAATCTCCGTTGCGCATAAGTGATGGACCTGATGTGGCTCATTACACCGTTGGCGAAAATTCTTTTGAGGTAAGCCAGAAATCATTTTGGCAGAGCCATAAAGATGCGCCACGAATTCTGACTGATGCAGTTCTGCAGTATGCGCAGCCACGCGAGGGAGATCATGTATTAGATCTCTACGGAGGAGTCGGGCTCTTTGCTGCAAGTTTTCTCTCTCTTGTCGGAGAAAACGGTTCAGTTGACATCGTTGAAGGTAGCAAGAGTGCAACCGCTGATGCCGCGCGCAACTTCGAAGGAAAAAGTAATGTACATATTTACACTGGTGATGTCGCTCGACTGATTACTCGCTTCTCTTCGGCCAACGTCATTGTGCTCGACCCGCCACGCGAAGGTGCTGGCAAAGATGTGATTGCGCAATGCGCACATTTGAAGCCTCGAACAATTGTCTATGTGGCATGCGACCCAGCAGCACTCGCTCGGGACACGGGATATCTACGTGAAGCCGGTTACGAGCTCGAATCCATGCGTGCATTCGATCTCTTTCCAATGACTCACCACATTGAATCTGTTGCGAAATTTGTGCCAAGTAAGGTATCTTGACGTCAAGATATATCTCTGGAAAGAAGAATCGCGATGAGCAAGAACTCACTGGGTACAAAGAAGAATCTCACTGTTGCAGGTAAAGATTATGAAATCTTTGATATCTCAGCCGTAGATGGTGCAACCAATCTGCCGTTCTCACTCAAAGTTCTACTAGAAAATCTTCTGCGCACTGAAGATGGTGCAAATATCACCGCAGACCACATTAAAGCGCTAGCGCAGTGGGATCCATCCGTCGAACCTGATACTGAAATTCAATTTACTCCCGCACGTGTTGTCATGCAGGACTTCACGGGCGTTCCATGCGTTGTAGATCTTGCAACGATGCGTGAAGCAATCGTGGACCTTGGGGGAGACCCTTCAAAGGTCAATCCACTTGCGCCAGCAGAGCTTGTCATCGATCACTCGGTCATCGCAGATGTATTTGGAACTAAAGATTCTTTCGAACAGAACACAGATATCGAGTACGAGCGCAACCGCGAGCGTTATCGCTTCTTGCGTTGGGGTCAGGGCGCCTTTGATGAATTTAAGGTTGTTCCGCCAGGGACCGGAATCGTTCACCAAGTAAATATTGAATACCTTGCTCGCGTCGTAATGACTCGCACAGTCAATGGAGTTCTCCGGGCATATCCAGATACCGTTGTTGGAACTGATTCACACACCACCATGGTCAACGGTCTCGGTGTTCTTGGTTGGGGTGTAGGCGGCATCGAGGCAGAGGCAGCTCTTCTTGGTCAGCCTGTTTCAATGCTGATCCCTCGAGTAGTTGGATTTAAGCTCTCGGGCGAACTTCCTGTTGGCACAACTGCCACAGATATGGCGCTCACCATCACCGAAATGCTTCGTAAGCATGGCGTTGTCGGTAAGTTTGTTGAATTCTATGGACCAGGCGTTGTCTCAGTTCCCATGGCAAACCGCACAACCATCGGAAATATGTCACCTGAATACGGTTCGACTTGTGCGATCTTCCCAATCGATGAAGAGACGCTTCGCTACTTGCGCCTCACAGGTCGCAGCGATGATCAAGTTGCACTCGTTGAGCAGTACGCAAAGGCTCAAGGAATGTGGCATGACCCATCTGCATCACCACGTTTTTCTGAACATATTGAACTTGATCTTTCAACAGTGGTGTCATCCATTGCAGGACCTAAGCGCCCGCAAGACCGCATCTCACTGACTGCATCTAAATCTTCATTTGAAAAGATTCTTCCTACCTACTTCTCAGATAAGACAGGTAAAGAGGCTTATCCAGTTAACGTGGGAGCAAAGGCGACCACAATCAAAAATGGCGATGTTGTGATCGCCTCCATTACTTCTTGCACAAACACTTCAAACCCTTCCGTCATGATTGGCGCAGCGCTACTTGCGAAGAAAGCGGTTGAAAAGGGCCTGACGTCTAAGCCTTGGGTAAAGACAACGCTTGCTCCTGGCTCAAAGGTAGTAACTGATTACTACGATCGCGCAGATCTCACTAAGTACATGGAAGCTCTTGGCTTTAACTTGGTTGGCTATGGCTGCGTTACCTGTATCGGAAACTCGGGTCCACTCCCTATTGAAATTAGCAAAGCTGTTAACGAGAACGATCTCGCAGTCACGGCAGTCCTTTCAGGAAACCGTAACTTTGAAGGCCGTATCAGCCCTGATGTGAAGATGAACTACTTAGCTTCACCTCCACTGGTAGTTGCTTATGCTCTTGCCGGAACCATGGATCATGACTTCGAAAATGATTCACTCGGAAACGATAAAGATGGCAACCCAGTTCTTCTCAAAGATATCTGGCCTTCAGCGCAGGAAATTCAAACTGTCATTGATTCTTCAATCTCATCTGAAATGTTTAAGAAGGATTACGCAACTGTCTTCGATGGCGATCATCGCTGGAAGTCTCTTGATACCCCAACAGGTAAGACATTCGAGTGGGATCCAAAGTCAACCTATGTTCGCAAACCTCCGTACTTCGAAGGAATGCCAGCAGAACCAAAGCCAGTCACAGATATCACCGGAGCTCGCGTGCTTGCCATTCTTGGTGATTCAGTAACAACGGATCACATTTCACCGGCAGGAAATATCAAGGCTGATTCACCTGCAGGTAAGTACCTCGAAGCAAATGGCGTCGATCGCAAAGACTTCAACTCTTACGGTTCACGACGAGGAAATCATGAAGTCATGATTCGTGGAACGTTTGCAAATATTCGTTTGAAGAATCTTCTTCTCGATGGCGTCGAAGGAAGCTTCACTAAGAACTTCCTTGCCAATGGAGAGCAGACAACAATTTATGATGCATCAGTTGCTTATCAAGCGGCAGGTGTAGGTCTCATCATCCTTGCAGGCAAGGAATACGGTTCAGGATCATCACGCGACTGGGCAGCAAAGGGAACTGCGCTTCTCGGAGTTCGTGCTGTTATCGCTGAAAGCTTTGAACGTATCCACCGCTCCAACTTGATTGGCATGGGCGTACTTCCATTGCAATTTACCAATGGTGCTAATGCGCAATCACTTGGTCTCAAGGGTGATGAAACATTTTCGATTACTGGTGTCACTGCACTCAACGAAGGTGGAATTCCTAAGGAAGTCACCGTGACAGCAGGGGATAAGACCTTCACAGCCAAGGTACGTATCGATACACCAGGAGAGGCGGATTACTACCGCCACGGTGGAATCATGCAGTACGTACTGCGCCAGCTTCGCGGCTAATCTAGACTGCACCCATGCTCGAATCGATCAAAGGTCCTAACGACCTCAAGGCTTTGAGCACTGAGCAGTTAGCTCAACTCTCTGAAGAGATTCGCCAATTCTTGATTACCAAAGTTTCCAAAACTGGTGGCCACTTGGGTCCAAACCTAGGAGTCGTCGAGCTCACGATTGCTATTCACCGCACATTTGATTCACCAAAGGATGTCATCCTCTTTGATACAGGACATCAGTCTTACGTACATAAAATCCTGACCGGTCGTGCAGATAAGTTCGACAAGTTGCGTCAACGTGGTGGAATTGCGGGATATCCAAATCGCAGCGAAAGCGCTCATGATGTTATCGAAAATTCACATGCATCTACCGCACTCTCATGGGGCGATGGAATCTCTCGCGGATTCTCACTGACAGGTCAAGATGATCGCCATGTAGTAGTTGTTGTCGGCGATGGCGCACTTACTGGGGGAATGTCCTGGGAAGCGCTGAACAATATTGCAGCCGCTCATGATCGCAATTTGGTTATCGTTGTTAACGATAACGAGCGCTCATATTCACCCACCATCGGTGGCGTTGCTACATACCTTTCAACTCTGCGCGTTACGCGTGGCTACGAACGTTTCCTTGATTAGGGCTAAGAAGTTCTTTCCAAGACTCCTGTAGTAGGCAACCCAATCTACGAAACACTTCATGGAATGAAGAAGGGCATCAAAGATATTGTCGCTCCTCAAGGAATGTTTGAAGATCTCGGTCTGAAATATGTTGGCCCGATTGATGGTCATGATGTTGCTGCAATGGAGCGCGCGCTCACCCAAGCAAAAGAGTTCGGTGAGCCAGTCCTACTTCACGTAATCACTGAAAAGGGTAAAGGTCATAAACCTGCCGTTGAAGATGAAGCAGAAAAGTTCCACGCAGTTGGAATCGTTGATCCTGAAACCGGTACGCCGCTCAGTAAATCTGTTACAAGTTGGACAAGCGTATTCTCTGATGAACTCGTTTCACTTGGACATGAACGCAAAGATTTAGTGGCAATTACCGCAGCGATGCTTGGCCCTACAGGTCTTGATAAATTCGAGAAAGAATTCCCCGAGCGCACTATCGATGTGGGAATTGCAGAACAACATGCAGTCACAAGTGCAGCAGGTCTTGCCTTTGCAGGTATGCACCCAGTTGTAGCCGTATATTCAACATTCCTCAATCGTGCATTTGATCAGATGCTGATGGATGTGGCGCTTCACAAAGCAGGAGTCACTTTCGTTCTTGATCGCGCTGGAATCACAGGTGATGACGGTCCTTCTCACAACGGAATGTGGGATCTTGCCCTTACTGGAATCGTTCCCACACTTCATGTCGCTGCTCCTCGTGATGCAGCACGCCTGCGCGAAACTCTGCGCGAAGCGCTCGATATTTCAGATGCGCCATCGCTAGTTCGTTTCCCAAAGGGCGCAGTACAGAGCGATATCCCAGCCTTTGAACGCCGTGACGGCATTGATGTTCTCTATCGTGGCGAGAGCGCCGATGTTCTTCTTATCAGCGTTGGCGCAATGGCAGCAATCGCTGTTGAAGCCGCATCCCAGGCTTACCGGGAAGGCGTTGGCGTTACCGTCATTGATCCTCGTTGGGTAAAGCCACTTCCACAATCATTGGTCACAATGGCGCAGCGATATAAGAGCGTAGTTGTCCTTGAAGATGGAATTCGTCACGGCGGTATCGCAAGTTCAATTTCTGAGATGTTCCGCGAAGCAGGACTAAACGTGGCACTTCACAGCATCGGTGTACCGCTTGAATTTATCGAACATTCAAAGCGTGCAGAAATCCTAGAAGATCTTGGGATTACTGCTCAGAAGATTTCACGCGATATTGTCGAGTGGAGTTCTACTGTGGAAGAGATGCAATTCCCGGCGCATGAAAACGCTGACCACAAACAGACTCGCTAATACCTTCACGATCTAGGTACGGCAAGATTCCGCCGAGGTGCATCGGCCAACCTGCTCCCATCAACACACAGAGATCAATCTCAGCCGCAGAAGAGACGACTCCTTCGTCGAGCATCATGCGGGCCTCTTCGGCCAGCGCCTTCAGCGCACGCAGACGAACCTCTTCAGCAGTTGATGGAGTGCTTCCCTTATGAACAAGAGCTAAAGCTGCAGGGTTTGCACTTACCGATCCGTCTTCATTCTTGATATAGAAAGTCTTCACGCCTTCTTTCACCATCGCCTGCATCGTTGGAGAGATGCGGTAGCGAGGTCCCAAATTGGCATTGAGTGTTTCAGATACGTGGAGTGCAACACCAGGACCTACGAGGCCAAGGAGTTCAAAGGGGGACATAGGGAAACCAATACTGCGCATTGCATTATCAGCTGTTGCTGGATCTGTTCCTTCATCGACCGCATCGGTGATCTCGCCCATAAAGCGAGTAAGGAGTCGATTAACAACAAAGCCTGGCGCATCTTTACAGATGATCATCGTCTTCTTCAGCTCTTTACCAATGTTGACAGCAGTTGCTGTAGTTGCATCATCTGTCTTGGAAGTACGCGCAACTTCGAGCAGCGGCATGATGGCTACAGGGTTAAAGAAGTGGAATCCAACGACTCGTTCAGGATGTTCAAGTCCCTCGCTCATTCGTTCGACTGAAAGCGAAGATGTATTAGTTGCAAGTACGCACTCTGGGCCAACAATCTTTTCGAGTTTCTTAAAGAGCTCTTGCTTGAGTGAGAGTTCTTCAAAGATTGCTTCGATGACAAAGTCACATCCTGCAAATACCTGCTGGTCTGAAGATCCGCTAATGAGAAGGGAAAGTCGACCGGCGGATTCAGCGCTCATACGCTTCTTCTCGACCAACTTTGCGAGTTCATTCTTAACCCAGGCAACACCTTTATCAGCGCGCTCTTGATCGATATCTGTCATAACAACAGGACATTTGAGGTTTCGGAGCAAGAGAAGGGCAAGTTGTGAAGCCATGAGGCCTGCGCCAACAACACCAACGCGAGCAACCTTGCGACCGAGAGCTGGCTTTGGTGCACCTTCTACTTTCTTGCGCTTCTTCTGAATGACGTTAAATGCATAGAGCGAAGCGCGCAGTGGATCAGACATTGTCAGATCAGCAAGAGTTGCATCCTCTGCATCAAAGCCTTGGCCACGGGTATTTGTCTTAGCTTGTGCAATAAGTTCCAGCGCCTTCATAGGGGAGGCAATCTCGGCTCCGCCGTATTTCTTAAGAGCAGCTGCCCGACCTGCCGCAAGAGCTGCATCCCATGCAGGATCCGTTGAATAATCTTTCCGTTCGATCTTTGTCGCGCCAGACAAGATAGAAGCGGCAAAGGCAACTGACTTTTCAAGGAAATCAGCTGGTGCGTAGACCGCATCGACGATGCCTAGACCGAGTGCATCCTTTGATTTCATCATGGTGTTGTTATTGAGAGCATTTCCAATGATGACTTGAACTGCGCGTTCTGGACCTATCAACTTAGGAACGATGGTCGCTCCACCCCACCCTGGAACGAGACCGAGGAATACTTCAGGAAGTGCGGTGAAGGCAGTCGCAGAAAGAGTGCGGTAGTTACAGTGGAGGCCAACTTCAAGTCCGCCACCGAGTGCTAAACCATTAATGAAAGCAAAGGTAGGGACGCCGATTTCATCGAAACGACGGAATACATCGTGGCCAAGTTTTCCGATTGCAACTGCTTGTTCGCGCTTATTAAGGAATGCGAGTGCTGAAAGATCCGCGCCAGCTGCAAATATAAAAGGCTTGCCAGTGATAGCGATTGCTGCTGGTTTACGTGAGGCAGCATCTGTAATTGCGGCATCGAGTGCCATCAATGACTGCGGCCCGAAAGTATTGGGACGGTTGTGATCATGCCCATTATCTAAAGTGATGAGTGCGAGAGTGCCCTTAAAACCAAAGGGAGATAGGTCAACATCGCGCACAAGTGCATGGGTGATGACTTCTTCTGGAGCACCTTCTGGAAGTTGGATAGCTGTAGTCATTACTTCTTACCTCCAGTGAAGTGTGGGTTCTCCCAAATAACTGTTCCACCCATACCAAGTCCGATACACATTGTTGTGATTCCGTAACGGACATCTGTTTTCTCTTCAAAGGTGCGAGCTAAGTTGAGCATGAGGCGCACACCAGAGGATGCAAGTGGGTGGCCCACTGCAATTGCACCACCGTAAGGATTGACGCGGGGATCATCATCTGCGATTCCAAAGTGATCAAGGAAAGCAAGAACTTGTACTGCAAATGCCTCGTTGACTTCAAAGGCGCCGATATCTTCAATCGTTAAACCAGCTTTTTCTAGCGCTTTGATTGTTGAGGGAACTGGGCCATAACCCATGACTTCAGGTTCTACGCCAGCACAGGCAAATGTGACCATACGAGCTTTGATAGTCAGTCCAAGTTCTTTCGCCTTATCTTCACTTGCCAGTAGCACTGCAGTAGCACCGTCATTTAGCCCGGAAGAATTTCCTGCAGTAACGCGACCTGCTGGACGAAACGGAGTCTTCAATCCTGCAAGACCTTCCATTGTCGTTGTTGGGCGGGGCGCTTCATCGACAGTTGCAATACCCCAACCAAGTTCAGGGTTGCGTGCAGCGGTTGGAATGAGATCGCGCTGAATCTTTCCTTCTGCATATGCCTTGGCAGTTTTCATTTGGGAATTGAGGGCATAAGCATCTGCGCGCTCTTTAGTTAATTGTGGAAAGCGATCGTGTAAACGTTCTGCAGTTGCACCCATAGCGAGCGCATCTTGTTCAACCAACTTCTCAGCTAAGTAGCGAGGATTGGGATCCATGAGTTCGCCCATTGGGTGATTACCCATATGTTCGACACCGCCAGCGATGGCAATATCAATTGCACCCATGGCAATTGCACCTGCAACCGTTGTCGTCGCAGTAAGAGCGCCTGCACACCAACGATCGATGGAGTAGCCCGGTACTGTTTTAGGAAGGCCAGCAAGAAGAGTTGCACTGCGACCAATATTCATTCCTTGATCGCCAGTTTGAGTTGCAGCAGCGATGGCGACATCATCGATAGCTGCAGGATCTACCTTTGGATTGCGTTCTAAGAGGCCACGCATCGCGCGAACCATCAAATCATCGGCGCGAGTGCCTGCATACATGCTGCCGGCCTTACCGAATGGGGTGCGGACGGCATCGACGAGAACGACTGAACGGACTGAAGACATAGAACTTCCTTCGCTGGTGAGTATCTTTGGATAGGTTACTCGCCAGTAGGAGAATTGGCTATGCGTTGAGAGGTGTTTTTGCCTTCGCTGGCTTTGAGAGGTAGGCAGCGATAGTTAGACCAAGGTAGGCAGCCCATGCAAAGAGCTGTAGCCATGAAGTCGTTGTATCGAAGCCGATCGTTCCACCTAGCAAGGATGCGACAAATGATTCCTTCGGCATCCATGAAGTGATATCCCATGCAAAGGCGTCAGGGCCCGGAAGGATTCCAAACTCCTGGAATTCATGGATTCCATAAGAGAGAACTCCACCTGCAACAACAATGAGCGCTACACCTGAATAGGTGAAGAATTTGCTGAGGTTGAGTTTGACGGAGCGGTTATAGATTCCATAACCAAGTCCTACAGAAAGAGCCAGACCTAATACGAGTCCAAGAGTTGCTGTAGAGAATGCTCCGACAGTCTTGAAGTTGGTATAGAGAAAGAGTGATGTTTCAAGGCCTTCACGGGCTACTGCAAAGAAAGCCAGCGTTCCCATCGCAACCGCACCGGATGCAACGGCGACCTCTGCCTTGCCATGGAGTTCATCGCGTAATCCACGAGCTGTGCGCTTCATCCAGAAGACCATCCATGTCACCATTCCAACGGCTACGAAGGAGGTAGTTCCAGCAAAGAGTTCCTCACCCTTTTCAGAGAGTTCTGCTGAGGTGTAGGACAGGAATGCCCCAAGGGCCAAGCTAGCGGTGATAGCTAGGGCCACACCGGTCCAGAGAGCGCGCAGGTGGTGCGTGCGCTCGCTCTTGACGAGGTAGGCAACGAGAATTCCAACGATCAGAGCGGCCTCAAGGCCTTCGCGTAGGGCGATGATGAAGGTACTTAGCATGGTGAGAGCGTAATTGAGCCGCCCTATTTACGCAACTCTTTTGTTGCGTAATTCATCACACCTCAGGCGCGACCTCGGCCTCAGCCGGTGGCTCGGCAACTTCAAGGGGTTCACGCTCAGTCAGCGCCTGCTCGAGGATGGGAGCTGCAATCTCGGCCTGCCAGCGACGGGCTCCTAAAGTGAGGAGAACCTCCTGTACAGAAGTTTCAGGGGGCTGCCAACAGATACGCCGGACAAGTTCGGGGCTGATCATATTTTCTAGCGGAATCGAAAGTTCTTCTGCGCGCACCTGCAGATTAAATCGAGCATGAGTAAGAGGCGCATATTTTTCGGGGAAGCGCTCGCGCCAAATTTTAATTGGTGGAAGAACATCACTCTTAGAACGCGTCTCGGGCCATTGATCCTCAGGCATTGCAATGGCATCGGTAATACAACTAATCCAGGTTGCAGCATTTTCTAACCAACGCGCTCGCAAGCCGAGCGGACGGAGAATCTTCTCTAAATGTTTGCGATTTGTAATGGGCCCCTTATCTGAAGCAAGTGCAATCTCTGTAATTGCTGCATCAGAAAGAAGTCGACTCGGTGAGATATCGAGTTCTTGTGCCAATTCATTTCGCGCTTGCCAAATTTCACGAATCACTGCCATGTGATTGCGCTTCTTTACCTTGTGCATCCCTGAAGTTCGTCGCCATGGATCGATACGAGGAGCAGCCGGAGGGGCCGCAATAATGGATGCAAAGTCTTCTTCAGCCCATTTCAATTTCTTTGCATCAAGTAGGAGCTGGTGCACTTTGTCGCGCAGTTCGACTAAGAGTTCAACATCGAGAGCAGCGTAGTTGAGCCAGTCATGGGGTAGAGGGCGTTGCGACCAATCGACTGCAGAATGTTCCTTTGCAAGCGAGACTCCCATAAGGGTTTCAAGCAGAGGTCCAAGTCCAACGCGAGGCAGACCTGCAATACGACCACCCAGTTCGGTATCAAAGAGAATATTTGGGTTGATGCCAACTTCGCGCAGACATGGCAGATCTTGAGTACTCGCATGCAGAATAACTTCAACATCTTGAATCATTTTATTCAGTGCAACAAAACAGCGGTGGCCAGGGCCAAATGGAATCGGGTCAATCAGATGCAGTCCACCACCCGTGCGCTTTATTTGAATGAGATAGGCCCGTGCGCTGTATTTATATCCGGAAGCACGTTCTGCATCGAAGGCAAAGGGACCTGTTCCTTGTGCAAGGAGTGTGAGAGCTTCATCGAATGCAGCTTCGGTATCGATGATGGGTGGAACACCTGCAGCAGGATGTAAAAGGGGTGTGGGCGCCGGAACTTCAGGCAGTACTTGTTCTTCAGCCACGGCGACGTGCTGAACCGATGGATGCAACTCCATCAGGAATAGGTGGCAAGCCTGCAACTTCAGTCATGAGATTGCACCACGCTTGCACATGAGCAAATATATCTTCAGGAGAGTTAATCACTGGAGACCATGAAGCACGGATCTCTATCTCAGAATCATCGTTGCGAGGAGATAACTTTCCAAAAGATGCACTGGAGACGCGAGTGACCGTGCCACTGGGAGCGTTGTATTGCGCTCCTGTTAACGTTAAAGAATCTAGCAACCAATTCCAACCAACTTCTGGAAGAAGTGGATCTTCCTGCATCTCACTTTCAACATCGGCGCGCATAAAGCTGACGCAACGGAAGTCACCTTCCCACGTGTCTTGCCCACCAGGTTCGTGCAATATGACGAAGCGACCAGAAGCAACTTCATCTTCAGCTTCGCCAACTTGACCGTTCGAAATATCGGCAGTGAAGGCAAATGAATATGCCGCAAGTTTTTGGGGCGCAGGTACTTCCTCCAGAATAATTTCAGCGCGTGGAGTGAAAGTACGAAGAAGTTCGATCATCTCTTCAAAAGTAAATGTCGATTTCACTGGTTAATTCTAAAGTTCGAAGACCCCTTTAGATGGGAGGCTGAGGGGGTAGCGCTGTAGAGTCCTCGCCATGGCCAGCCTCCTTGCACTTTTATCCAGTGGACTCTGGGGAAGCGCCGACTACCACGCAGGAAAATTGAGTAAGCGATTTCCTGCCATCGCAGTTTTGGGAACAAGCCAGGCAATTGGTTTTGTCACTGGAGTGATCCTGGTTCTTCTCACTGGCGCTTGGACAGCGGATGCATTTGGCTCAAGCGGATATCTCGTTGCAGGAGCATGTGCTGGAATTTCAGGATATTTAGGGTTGATTAGCTTGTATGCAGGACTATCTACGGGCCGAATGGGCGTTGTATCGCCCATAAGTTCTTTAGGTGCACTCATTCCATTGGCTTATGCAATTGTTATTAAAGGCGATCAACTTTCAACTGTCTTGAGCATCGGTGTCGCAGCAGCGCTCATCGGTGGATTTCTTGCAAGTGGTCCTGAAGTTTCACAAGGCTTACCACTCAAGCCGGTTCTCCTGGCCTTATCCGCGGCGCTCTTCTTCGGTCTCGCACTTGTCTTTATGGCAATCGGTTCGCAGAGCAGCGCGCTGATGACTATGACGACAATGCGTACGACGACACTCATAATCGGCATCGGAATATTTATTCGCTATCGAAATATTGGCGGACTTGGAAAGCCAGAGCTACCAATCCTGATCTTTATCGGTGTTGCAGATTTCGCTGCCAATCTTCTTCTGGGGGTTGCCACGACTAAAGGTTTAGTCTCCCTTGCCATGGTGCTTGGATCGCTCTATCCGATTGCTACAGCTTTGCTCGCCTACAAATTTCTCCACGAAAGATTGCACAAGGTGCAATATGTGGGAATCGTCCTCGCAGTAATTGGCGTGGCTCTCATTTCAGCTTTTTAACTACCTACGAGCAGAGATAAAGCGAGTTCCCGATTCACTCTT
>JACCDJ011415888.1_pt1 | contig 12236 bp, 10 predicted proteins | sample 7444481 | NCBI WGS metagenome assembly JACCDJ01 (sample SAMN15323435, study PRJNA562643) | freshwater metagenome | isolation source: river surface water | place: USA:Blue River Watershed | collected 2017-08-15 | reverse complement strand
GGAAGTTAAAAAATCCTACAGACGAATGGTTATGCGTTTTCACCCAGACCGACTGCAAGGGTTGAGCGAATCGGAGAAAAAAACAGCAGAATCCAAATTTCACAATGTTCAAAAAGCGTACGACAGTATCAAGCGCGTGAAAGGTTGGAGTTGATGCGAATCCACGTAGCACTTTTCGTAGTTTCTCTGCTGTACGCCATATTGTTCTCATTGGCTGGTCAGATAATGCCGACCTACATGCGTCCCGAAGGCTTCGTGATGCTGCGAATCCTAACGGCTTTCACCTTGTTTCAAATAACCGCTGCATTCCTTGGGTTTGAAAAGGTACAGTGGAAACAACACGCGTTGGAATTTGCCATTTGCGCCTTCTTTGGAACCTTCGCCAATATGTATCTCTTTTTCCACGGTCTAGCCTTAACACACCCCATCAATGGTGCGATTCTTATGTTGGTCACTCCTTTATTTGTAGCAATCTTCGATCATTTTCGGATTAAAAGCTGGCCGAAAATTGGATTTATCCTCGGCACCACCGCCGCTGCGCTGGGATCGGTTTGGTTGATGCTGGGAAAAGGCGCACAATTTAATTCGCAAACGTTGAAAGGGGATTTGCTGGTAGCGGTAAATGCTTTGTTTTATTCGATATATCTCGTACGCGTAAAAAAATTAACAGCCGTTTATCAACCCGTTACTGTAAATCGAATCACCTTTCTATTTGGGGTGATATTCATGGCAGCATTGGGGGGATTGCAGGATTTGGGCGATACCCACTTTGCCAGTTTCCCACAACCCATAGTCTTGAAAATCGCCTATATCTTATTTTTCACCAGCTTCTTGGTTTATTTACTCAATGCTTACGCGGTTAAAAAAGCCGGTCCTACGTTGGCGGGAATTTATATTTATTTACAACCCGTATTGGCTGCAATTATTGCGCTCCTGCTTGGAACAGACCATTTAACCACTACCCGGTTGCTACAAATCGCCATTATCATGGGCGGAGTTTGGACGGCCACTCGCTTTAGCCCGTCGTCATCCAAACATTGATTCAATCCTTTTGCTTATATTTGCATTTTTATAGACGATCATGCGTACACCTGAAGCCAACAGCATTTTAGAAAAAGTAATCCAATCCGTAGAAAAGAATGGCATGGATGCCAGCGCCATCATTCCAGAATTGCAAAAAGCAAGAGAATACGCCTTGAAAGAAGAAGATCCATTGTTAACGCGCGCACTCCGTTTGGCTTGGCAACACTTGGAAGCCAACGAGTCATTCGATATTGATTTGGCTGAAGACATCGAAACCATGGAAGAAAACTTCGTTTATTTCCTTCAACTGTGCTTGCGTTGCGAGAATTCATTAAACCGCGATGAATTGCGCGAAATGACTACTTCCTTGCAACAATTGGCCTAATCGGCAATTGCACCATCCAAATACAAATTTCCCATGAGTACCGCAGCGAATTGGATAAAAAACATTTCGATTCTGCTCTCAGTCTTATTGCTGGCTGCTCAATCGCAACATTTCCATCACCACGGCGAATCGCATAGCCATGACAATGCCAATTCTTGCGAACAGGGACACAATCACCCCATACATAAACACGGTACCGATTGTGCCCATACCCAACACATTACCGAAGATTGCAATTATTGCGATTGGCAACAACCGCTGGTTCAACAATCGGTATTAACCATAAATTTCACCAGCAGTAATTTTTGTTTGGCAATTTTCGCCAACACTCTGCGGAATCCGCATACATCAATCTCTTTATTAGCAAATTCCAATAAAGCTCCACCCTTGGTGTAAACCCACGCCTCTAAGCCGGTATCCATTAACGCCAAATCAGCGAGATACCATAGAAGAGCATGCTTCTTTTATGGCTCAATACAAACCTTGTTGAGCCTTATTTCTTGCGTTGTTTACATCCAAAATATTTGTTTCGTTTCATTCCATATATCGTATTATTTGCATTGGGGCTGTTGCACACCATGGCTCACGGACAATCTATGTCTGCAAAAAAACAACCCGGCACAAACTGCAACCGAGCACTGCACCTGCAATGGAAGTACCCCCCAGACAAACCGCAATGGACCAACGCTGAAATTTTGTTCCTGCCCGGCAAATCCAAGGAAATTTCTTACCATCAGGAAGTGATCCATGCCTACAACTTGTGCTCTGATTCGGTGGAACTTGAAATTACAACCGCCGATGCACATTGGCATTTGTGGGTAAAAACCGGAGACCATCAACTGTGTATCTTGTCGCCAGTTTCCTCCCGTGCCTCAGACACCAACAAACAAGAAAAGCAGGAACTCATCCAGGTAACTTACGTCCCTTTAGACAGCAATAACAGCCACAGGGAAATACACGAAGAAATTTCTGACCGCATGCAACCCATTGTGATTGAAACCGATCGCATGGATGCAAACAATGATTTTAGCTTGGATACCAAAACCCTACACCTACAAAACGGGGGATTATTCGCCGCTAAACTCGAATCTCTTCCCATGGTGAATGTATTAAAATCGGGCTTAGGCGCCGCCAAACCCGTAGTTCAAGGACTTATCGGCTTGCGAGTACCCATCGTCAAAAACGGCATCCGCATGGAAGGTCAGGCCTGGGGCTTAGACCACTCCCCGGAATTGGATGGATGGAACATTCAATCCGTTGTATTATTGGACGCAATTTCCAGCCTTCTCTATTCCCCCGATGCCTGGGGTAAAACCATTCAAGCGGAAAGCACGGTTCCGTTGCATTCGGGATTGGCATTTTACGATTATGCCCAACTTATTGGTTTAAACAGCAACGGCAGGGGAATCCAAGCGGCTGGCAAATGGACCTTCAGCAATAAAGAAACAACCGTTCAGCGATTCACATGGAATGCTCGCAAACAAGGCAATTACTCCACTCCTAATTACAGAACTGCAAACACTGGCTTGGAGGAATACAGCGTGAGCTATATGCGACATTACTTGGGCACGAAACGCGAACGAACCATCCATGCCGACGGCTATTTTTTCAAATCGGGTATTCTACTGAACAGTCATGTTGGATCGCTTACCGATTTGCAATCGGCCATTCATCAAACCCAACCAACATACAACCCTGATTTCTCGTATCTCATCAACAAACCCCAACAAATCAGCGGGCAGTGGATGAGCAGCATGGAAACAAAAAAACGTATCAACGATCAAACAAACACCACGCAACGTTGGAGTTTACAAGGAAATTTGAGACAAGAATACGATCCGCATCGGAACCCATCGCGCACATTTCCGCAGTTAAGCATCGTCCAAACTACAGGGAAATACCAGTACATACGACAAAGGAAGAAGTCCATTTTTAGTGCTCAACAAGAACTTCAAGGCCAAGATTACGGAGGGTATTATTTTGTACCGAGTTATGTTCAATCGAGGAGTTCAGCTATGTTTTCTAACCATTTTCTCACTCCCAATTCCACCCGAACATTTACTTGGGCTATTCGAGGCGATTTAATTGCACGGAATATTTGGATCCCTTCGGTAGGTATGCTGGCTAATATCGGTTCCCCCCAACAGCAGTTGTATCTGGCACCTACAGGGGCTGTTAAGTACGAAAACCAACACCCTGTAATTCCTTGGAATGTAGAAATCAGTCATATTTGGCGACAACCCGGAGTGAATGAAATGTACGCCTCCGGGGTGCATCATGGCACCGCTTCATTCGAAATGGGCAATCCAAACCTGAAAGCAGAGTACGGTGAAAAAATAGAGTTCAGTGTTAAGGTACAGCCATGGCACTTGTGGATAAACGCATTCTCGGTAGTTTCCCCCAATTCAATCCATGTCTTTCCACTGAAAGAACCCGCAATTACGGTACGAGGAGCGTTTCCAGCCTACCGCTATGAGCAACTGCCGAGTTATTATGGGGGAGTGCATGTCTACCATCGATTATCAACCCAAAATCACCGATTGCAATGGGAAAATTCGGTTGAATTGATTTACGCAACCATGCTGGGGGAATCAAGAAAATCCTATCGGCATCCTGCATTGCTGCCCCCGCCCCAAGCCAAATCTACCCTAACTTACCACCTGCATCACGGCATTTTTACGGTAGAAGGTCGATGGGTAGCTCAACAACGATGGTTCGACGCTCGTTACGATTTGTTGTCGCCCCCACCCGCTTACACCGTAGTGAACGTTAGGCTTACGCTCACCAATTTCTTGGGCACGCAACAAACCTTGGTATTTTTTGGCGATAACATCACCAACCGATCGTACCGCGATTACATGGATCGTTTTCGGTATTTCGTAGATCAACCCGGCGCCAACCTGGGCATCCGTTGGCAAACCAATTTACACAAACATTCAAAACACAATCATTTAAAAAACTAAAATCATGATAAATAGAATCCTTTTAACCGCTACCTTAGCCGCACTAGCACTGAACTTTAGCGCTTGCGAAAAACACAACGAAGGCGAACAAATCAATACCATTGAACTAACACTTGTTAACGCCAATGGACTATCAACCGTTTACAATTGGAAAGATTTGGACGGAGCTGGAGGGAATAACCCCACGGTAGACAGCATTTCGCTGGACTCCGGAAGTTATTCCTGTAAGGTACGTTTTCTCAATATTCAAAATGGGAATACCACCGATATTACCGAAGAAGTAAAAAGCGAAGGCCATGAGCATCTCATTTGTTACTTTCCCCAAAATATCACCATGCCACCGCTGTCGAGCTTGGCTATTGAAGCAACCGATAAAGATAAAAACGGGGTGGTCTTGGGTCTGGAAAGCAGGTGGAGTGCAACCGGTCCCGAGTTTGGCACGGTTCAAATCACCCTAAAACACCAACCAAAATCCGAAGTGGGAACCAAAACTGGGGATTGCGCCGTTGGTGAAACCGATGTTCAAGTTTCCTTCCCCTACCGCATCCGATAATTTCGTATCTTTGTATTTTTAAGCACTATGAGCGATACACAAGCGTTAAAACCCACCGCCCTTTCCGATTTACATATCCAATTGGGCGCCAAAATGGTACCCTTCGCCGGCTTTAACATGCCCGTTTTGTACGATAACCTCATTCAAGAGCACCTCACCGTGCGAAATGCCATGGGAGTTTTTGATGTAAGCCACATGGGAGAAGTTTGGATTGAAGGACCCAAAGCATTTGATTTGGTTTCTTGGATTACCACCAACGACGTAGCTTCCTTGTACGATGGCCGGGTGCAATACTCTTGCATGCCCAATAATTCCGGCGGAATCGTGGATGATTTATTGGTGTATCGATTCAATGCCGAGAAATACCTATTAGTAATTAACGCAGGAAATATCGAAAAAGACTTGCATTGGATAAACGAACAAAACCGCAATTTCGGTGCAAGCATTAACAATGTAAGCAACGATTACAGTTTGTTGGCCATTCAAGGACCCAAAGCAGCTGAGGCTTTGCAAAAACTTACAGCCGTTAATTTATCCGAAATCCCTTATTATCATTTTGTTGAAGGCGAATTGGCCGGTTTGCAGTTAATCATCTCCAACACAGGCTATACCGGTGCGGGTGGCTTTGAATTGTACGTTAAAAACGAGGATGCTCGTCAATTATGGGACAAAGTATTTGAAGCCGGTTCGGAATTTGGCATCAAACCCATCGGATTAGGCGCGCGCGATACCTTGCGTTTGGAAAAAGGATTTTGCTTGTACGGAAACGATATCAACGACGAAACTTCTCCCATTGAGGCGGGTTTAGGTTGGATTACAAAATTCAACCACGATTTCGTGAACCGGGCCCACCACGAAGCCATCAAAACCAACAAACCCACCAAAAAATTGGTTGGATTTGAGTTAATCGATCGCGGAATTCCACGTCAACACTATCCTATTTGTACGGCCGAAGGAAAAGTTATTGGAGAGGTAACCTCTGGGACCCAAAGTCCGTCACTCAACAAAGCCATCGGAATGGGCTACGTAGCTTCTGAATTCAGTGCTGCCGGCAGTGAAATTTACGTGGAGGTTCGAGGCAAATTACTGAAAGCCCAAGTGGTAAAAATTCCATTCTTATAATCTACCATTGCATTAGATTACTAAAATGCTGTCTTTGTCAAGGCAGCATTTTTTATTTTGAACGGTATTGGAATTTTCAATCCCTTACAGGTTGTTCAACGCTACAAAGCCACTTGAAGTCCAACCGTAACCCACCGCGGCAACAACGGAATTGAGGCAAAATCGCGGTAAAGGGTATTGGAAATATTCTGTATTTGAACCCAAACAGTAAACGGAAGTTGAACTTGAGAAGAAATGCCATACCGGGATGAAGTGTTTTTACTAAGTCCTATTTTACCGTTGGCTGAAAACTTTGCATCCCACAAATGGTAAGTAGTATTGGTTCCGGAGGGTAATTGTACCGTAATAGAGCCCGCGCGTTCCACCATTCGATGGTAAACAGACAATTGGCAATTAGCAAACCCAACCACCACGTTATTGATCCATTGTTGCGGCAAAAATGAAACCGCATACTGCGAAATCTGATTCCCAACAGGCTCATCCCGCAAAGCTTCCAATCGGCTGTAACTAGAACCCACCCTTAGGTACATATCCCTATTCAAAAAACGGTAATCCGTTTGATATTGAAAACCGATATCCCACCCTTGAACCCTCAATCCCACTGCGTTAATGGGTATCCAAGGTGCCGAAAGAGAATCCTTTACCCGATCGATGAGTTGAGAATTATCCCTGCGGAATGCATTGGTTTGAACATTCCATTTCCCCCGATTCCAACGATAACCCGCATCGTAGTACACCGAACTCTCCGTTTTCAAATTCGGATTACTCAAGTTAACTGGATCTTTGTAATACAAATCGGTAAACGTTGGCAATCGCTGCCCTGTGCCCCAACGTGAAGTGAAAAAGTGTTTTTTGTATCGATACAACAAACTGCCTCCCGGATAAACAACCGTTCCCAAAACGGAATTATTCATTTGATACAGTCCCGCCGCAATCTGTAAATCCTGTTTCGGATCATCGGTAGCCGAGTTTAACGTTTCAGGTTTTAACGGGTACCATACCAATTCGAACCGTTTCCCCCAAAATTCTCGATACCTATCGCCCAAATTGGTGCTGGAAATCATCTCTTTTCGATATTCTACCGCTGCTTTAATCATCAACGCCATTCGAAAACGGTAGCTGTATTCTATCATTGGATTTACCACCGAAGTTGAATGAAAATTCTGATAGAACGAAGGATTGAATTGATTAAAAATATATCGATCTTGATTGCTTCTACCTCCAAACGAAAACAGAATATCCCCCAATGGCGAACCGGAAATATTCGCACTCCATCCCGCCCACAACGTATTTACAAACTCGTAGGAACTGCTATCCCTGGGTGCCGCATAGAATCCATTGGCTCCAAATTGATTTTTTATCATACCAGCAGTTAGTTGCTGATCCAGTCGAATTCCGGGTTTGAGTTCTTTCTGTCCATGAATTCCCGCATTGGCCCTAATTTGTTGGAAGGCTGTATTGGGTCGATACCCGTTTCCATAATCAACCTCAGCCCCGTACCAAGCCGTAAGTTGTTCCGTTTCAAATTGCTGCAAGAACCGATAACTCTGGGCGCGATAGTAATTCTCTTCGGGCAATAAGCTCGATCTTGCACCGCCGGAAGGATTCACCTTGGATCCAATCCCTTGTTGGGTAGAAAAAAACGTGCTGGGTTCCGGGCTTTTACTGCTTCTGCCCACACCCTCCACGAAAGGCATTGTTTTTTTTCGGTGCGTTCCAGTTTTGGTAATGATATTCACCACACCTGCCATGGCATTCACCCCGTACATATGGGCTGCGGCACCCTTTACTATCTCAATTCGTTCAATCACCTCCGGCGAAATACTCAAATTCAATTGGTGGTGTCCGGTTTGCGGATCGCTCATTTTCACCCCGTTCACCAACAGCAGCACTTGATCAAATGTACTTCCCTGCATTTGCAAATCGGCTTGAACCCCGTTGGGTCCGCGTTGACGTAAATCGATACCTGCAGCGTATTGCAAAACTTCGTTTAACGTTCGTACCGGCATCGCTTTGATATCGGCGGCCGTAATCACCTGCACCAATCCTAACCGAGAGTAAATCGTTCGTTTTTGAAATGACCCACGATTCACAACGGCCTCTGCCATCACTACCGTATCACCAGGACCTAACAATTCTAGTTTCCGATTAACACTAGCACCCGATACAGTATGGGTGGTTGCTGCGGATACCCAAGTCACCGTTGCTACCCATAGAAATTGAGCGCAACAAATTCCCAAACGATTTAAATTCACGGTTCAAAGATAAGTTCATAAATTGAATACGAATCAGCAAGAGCAACAACCCCGAAGGGTTTGCATTAAAAATGGAAAAATTCCATGCCGATTATTCAAATCGAAGCGCTTCGATTGGATCCAACTTGGCAGCGCGATTCGCAGGGTACAATCCTGCGGTTAACCCCACCACTACGCACACAACTACCGCCAATGCAATCCATGCCCAGGGAGCAATAAACCCCGAGCCCAACGCCGCACCTACGCCATTTCCAATCAAAATACCAAATACAATTCCAGCAAGGCCTCCAATTTGACAGATGACCACCGCTTCCACTAAAAACTGATTTCGAATCATGGCCGGGGTAGCACCCAACGCCTTTCTTAACCCTATTTCCCTCGTACGTTCAGTTACGGATACCAGCATGATATTCATCAAACTTACGGCCGCACCGAGCAAGGTAATCACCGCAATCAACGTACCAACACCCGTTACCATTTTAATGTTATCCAACGCATCTTTCACCAAAGCAGAACTTTGCGTCAACACAAAATTGTCCTCCTCCCCCGGCTTCAACCGCTTCACCCTTCGCATGTATAAATAGGCATCGCTCATCAACGGAGTAACATCCAATAATTTTGCATTCGCAATCGTAATAATACAATTATCGGTAACCGTGGAAACATCCCGCATCGCCCTAGAAATAGGCATAATCACCATGCGGTCGCCTCCACTCATACCCATGCTGGATCCTTTTTTGCTCAATACGCCTAAAACACGGTACGGTTTACCGCTCACCAACACCGTTTGATTTAATAACAATGCCGGATCTTTCCCATTTACCATCAATTTATCCGCAATCTCGCTGCCCACAATCACAGCCGGCAAACCCATAGCTACCTCATTTTTAGTAAAATTCCTGCCTACAGCCAAATCGTAATTGGCCGTTTTCAAATAATCATCGTCTACCCCCAAAACTCGAATGTTGGGATTGGTTTCTAATGACCCCAAAGCCACTTTCGCCGTAAATCCTGCATTAATTTGCAACGATACATCCGCCTCGGATTCCATTAAACGCTCAAATTGCTTGGCTTCAGCGAAAGTTATTGGTCGATCCGAATTGGCAACTCCAAATCTTCGAACCCCTTCGGAATTGCGAATCACAAAACTTTGGGATCCCATCCGCGAAAAGGTTCTGGTGATGGCAATCTTCATGGCATCGATGCTGGTTAAAATACCAACCAAGGCTGCGATACCAATAGCGATAATGAGCGCCGTTATCACCGCACGCGAAGCGTGGCTCTTTACAGACCCTAGCCCCTGCTTGATGTTTTCGGCAAATAAATTCAAATAATCGTTGAATTATACGGCAAACGACTGTCCGCAACCGCAAGTACTGGAAGCATTGGGATTATTGAACGAGAATCCGCGGTTATCCAACCCATTTTCCCAATCCACCTCCATGCCCAAGACATACATAACATGGGCCTTATTCATGACAACCGGAATACCCTCGATTTCGTATTTATTATCCGATTCTTCGGGCTTGTCGAAAGCCAACATATAACTCATTCCCGAGCATCCACCGCCTTTAACGCCGATGCGCAGTGCCGACTCCTCTCTGAGTTCCAAGGAATTGTACAACCGTTTTAACTCTTCCAATGCCGAGGAAGTAAATCCCACCGGTGGTTTTTCCATCACCCCTGAATGCGTTGTTGTATTGTCTAAAACTTCCATACTTACAAATTTAATCATTCCTATTGGCATTTGAATGCGAGCTACCAAATCCATGAATTATATTTGCATGGTATGAATTGGTATTTTATCCTAGCCGTATTGGTATCGTTAGTCACCGTAGGCGGTGCATTGTTTTTCTTTAAAATGCATACCAAACACACGCTTAATTTACTTAAAATCGATATCCAAAAGGCAAACAGCCAGTCGTTAACACCCCTAAAACTCCAAGCTTACGAGCGAATTGCCTTATTAACCGAAAGAACTTCCTTACCGGCACTCATAAAAGAATATGCGCATACGGTGACCTCTGCCAGAGCATTCGCACAAATCGCGATCAATGCCATCACCGAAGAATACAAGTACAATGTATCCCAACAAATATACATAAGCGAGCAACTTTGGACGTTGGTAAAAGTCACCAAAGAACAGCATACCCAACTGCTTCAACAATTATTGCAAAATTTGCCAGAACACGCTACTTCCGCGGACATGAGCAAGGAGTTAATCCAATGGCTGCAAAACCAAGAGCAACAGCCGCAAGACCGAGTTTTGCATTTTTTGAAAAAAGAAATTGCACTTTACTTCTCTTAATCCTTTGCTTTTTTAATTAATTCCTCTAAGAAGCGATTGGACATCGCCAATCTACTTCAAAACATTCAACCCAAATTACAACCACCATGAGCCAACAGAAAATCAACTCAAGCGGCATCGAAATAAAAACCGTATATGCTCAACCCGGCGGAGAATTGCCCGGAGAGTTCCCCTATACCCGTGGCGTTCGCCAGGATATGTACCGCGGCAGATTGTGGACCATGCGTCAGTATGCAGGATTTTCCACTGCTGAAGCATCCAACGAGCGCTACCATTATTTGTTAAATCAAGGAACAACCGGTCTGAGTGTTGCTTTTGATTTACCCACCCAAATTGGGTACGATTCTTCCCATGCCATGAGCGAAGGAGAAGTAGGAAAAGTAGGGGTTGCTATCGATTCGCTGGCCGATATGGAAATCCTGTTTAAAGGGATACAACTGCAAGATGTAACCACTAGTATGACCATCAATGCAACGGCCTCCACCTTGTTGGCGATGTACGTTGCCCTGGCCAAAAAACAAGGCGCCGATTTACAGAAAATTGGTGGAACCATTCAGAACGACTTATTGAAAGAATACGCTGCACGAGGTACCTACATTTACCCGGTGAGACCTTCCATGCGGATCATCACGGATATATTTCAATGGTGCAGCAAAGAACTCCCCAAATGGAACACCATTTCCATCAGCGGATACCACATCCGGGAAGCGGGTTCAACCGCCGTGCAAGAATTGGCTTTCACCTTAGCAAACGGAAAGGCATACGCAGAAGCTGCCATTGCCAAGGGATTGGATATCAATGTTTTTGGTAAAAGACTCTCTTTCTTTTTCAATGCGCATAACGACCTATTTGAAGAGGTGGCAAAATTCAGAGCAGCACGAAAAATTTGGGCACACATCATGAAAGATTTGGGAGCAACCCAACCAGAAGCCATGATGCTGCGTTTCCACACCCAAACGGGGGGATCTACGCTTACCGCTCAACAACCCGAGAACAACATCGTACGCGTAGCACTGCAAGCATTGTCCGCCGTCTTGGGAGGCACACAGAGTTTGCACACCAACGGCTACGACGAGGCCTTGAGTTTACCTACCGAAAAAGCTGCACGCATCGCGCTCAGAACGCAACAAATCATCGCTCAAGAAAGCGGTGCCGCCGCAACCGTTGACCCCTTGGCCGGAAGTTATTACGTTGAAGAATTAACCCAATCCTTGGAAAAAGAAGCATGGAATCTAATTAGACGCATCGAAGAAATGGGAGGTGCCGTTTCCGCCATTGAAAAAGGATGGATTCAAGAAGAGATTGCAAGAAGTGCCTACCTGGCTCAAAAACAAATCGAAAACAAAGAGCAAATTGTGGTAGGAGTAAATGCCTATCAATCCAAAGAGGAAGATCCTCAACCCACCTTCCGCATCGATGATAGTATTCGAAATCAACAAATCGATAAAATCAACCAGGTTAAATCGCAACGTAACAATACCCTTGTGCAGGAAAATTTATCAAAACTTTCCGCCGCTGCACACACAGACGAAAACCTAATGCCCCACATTTTGGACTGCGTAGAGTCGTACGCTACCCTCGGAGAAATCGCCGATACCCTGCGAAATATCTACGGTGAATACCAAGG
>JACCDJ010768259.1_pt1 | contig 12239 bp, 4 predicted proteins | sample 7444481 | NCBI WGS metagenome assembly JACCDJ01 (sample SAMN15323435, study PRJNA562643) | freshwater metagenome | isolation source: river surface water | place: USA:Blue River Watershed | collected 2017-08-15 | reverse complement strand
TATACACTACCATCGTAAATTGCAGTTGGAGTTCCTGCAGTATAGTCAACAAAAAAGAATCTCGTTGAATAATACAAGTTAAATTGCCTGATTCTAAATTGAATATCTGTGGGTAACCATATAGGTGGAGCAGGGACAGTTAGCACTTGAGTCGTATCAGGAAAGCTAAACACAAGAACATCAGGATATAGACCAGTTGCATTTGATATGGCTGTGTTGTAAGCATTTGCGATTTGAAAATCTGTCATATCTGGATTAAGTGTGACTTTCACAGTGCTTGGTGTATTATCTATTGTTACCTGGGTATTAATGGTATAGACACCCGATATATCAGGAATAACATTTGATGTTGTATAAGGACAATAGATTGACTGGACGGATAATGTGTAAAAATACAGTTGTAAGTTTGTATTTGGAAAGTAAATAGGGCTAGGGACACCAGGTAATTTAGAATTTCCTATTAAAATATCATATGGAACAAAAGGTGCAACAGGTGTTGAACCAGTATTCGAATCCGTACCCATCGGTTCAAAAAAGATTTGTTGTTTTGAAATCTCAAAATATGGAAAGACTGTCGCACTTAATACAGCAACAGGCGCAGGTCCTCCTGTTTGATTGTATTGTGAGGCAAATGCTGTAGCTATAGCATTTGAAGACACGAATCCATAATACCCCCATAATCCAGACTTAGTTTGAGCGTCTATGAGGTTATTTATTTGATACACTGTTTGTTTAGGATATGCAAAGGTTAAATATATGTTATTATAGGCGTCTACCGCAATCTTGTTAAAAGGACCCACTCCATAGACCTTCTGAATATTTTGATTGATTTCAGGCTGTAAGAGTATCTCAAGGTTCGCTCCAAAGCCAAAGAAGTTTCCAAAATTACCACTGCTATCCGCCCTATACTGTTGAATATACGCATATCCATTTCTAGCAACTGCTGCACCATTTAGCAAATAAAAAGTTCCATTTGGAGTTACAGTCCAATCAAGGTATGATTTGTCAAGGTCAAATGATGTATTATCCCAATAGTAAGGAAGGGGTTGTGTAAAAGGAAATCCCATTGGAAGCAGGGGACCTGTTATTCCATTTGCTGGGCAGACAAACTGTCTAACACTATCATTACTAAGATCATAGATACCCCAATAAGATGGTCCATTACTAGTAACACCGTTGGCACTAGAACTGTGATCATACTCCAAAGCAAACTGGAAATACGCCAACTTCTTGTTTGTATAATAGAATTTGGAGTAGTTGATGTCTGCGTAAATAGAATTACTTGCCAGAATAGATACTGTTGGTGTGTTAGCGACTCCATTGACGACCTCAGGACCTACCCAAAATGTTTTTAGCGATGTTGTTGTCATTGTAGCAAATTTCTCATTGAAATTGACTTCTGCTATCTCAAACCGAATGCCTTGGGCTGAGCCACTTCCAGGATAAATACCCCCTTCAATCTGTCGCATTACATAAACTCCATCTCTATCAGTGCTTCCAAGATCATTCCAGGCAAAACCAAGAGTTCTCTTTAAAGCGCCTCCACTGTAGATAGTGTCTAGATTTGCTGGTGTTCCTGTATAGGCTGAGCCAAAATCCCACGTGCGTGCTTCTATTGTTTCACCGAAGGCAGTAATCTGATAATTGATATAATTATTGGACGCCACAACATATTGGAAATCCATTATAGTTCCATTTGACGTATTGGAAGCAGTGAAATTGTTATTGAGCAGAATGAAGAAAGGGCCTTTGCTTAGAACTGGAAATCCACCCATAGATTGAATTATATTTGGATTGGAATTCATGTTACAGCCTGGAGGATTAAAAAAATTAGAATCACTTGTAATTGTTGGATCTGTTACATATACTTTTAAGGCGTTTGAAAACCCTACAGGAGGTGTAGGACCTTGCGTGTGGAGGAGTGTTGTTTTGATAGGCATTGACTGCTCATACCTGGACTGGAAAATATCTCCATCAGGAGGCCAGTAGGCTTGATTGTAAGTTCCTGTAGGAGGATTATTGTATCCATTATAATAATTTGAATTGAGCTGTGAAAGGGGTTGTGGAATATAGAAGGAAGCAGGAAATGCACCTTTCACAAGTCCTCCAGTTGGCACTACAAAGCCTGAGATTTCTTGGACAGGTTCGTCACTCACAATAGGATTAACCTTATAGGGGTAGGAAACAGGTGGATAGGGCACATAGGAGCCCATTAATGTGTAAAGGGGTATGATGTTCTGGCTATTATCAAATGCTAAGATAGAATAGTAACTATTTACATCAAATACATATGCCTCTGAAGGTGTATATCCAGCAATTCTACCTGATCCAGCACTCGTAAAGTTAGAATCTTTAATATAACGGAAGTATGTTCCACCTGTATTGTCAAACGTGTTAAGCAGGCCACGAACCTCTGGAGTATAGGGATAGACACCTGAGGAGTCCAATTTGACAATGGCTGCATTCAGTGATATATCCGCGTAAGTTGCCCCAAAAACAGATCCTGTTGTAAAGACTCCTAAATATTTTATCTTTTTGTTGGGATCTGTAAAATTGCCGGCTAAATTGGATCTCTCCATATAAGCTGACTTAAATACAACTTGATCCACATCCCAAATACCTTCTTGCGGCAAGAAACTAAATCCAATAACACCACCCTGAAAACTCAGGGCATTTTGACTCGCATCATACGTATATCCACTTAATTTTCCATAGGATGCATCTACAACACTTGATCTTGCGAGAAAATTAGAATTGGGTATACCTGGCTGACCAGCCTGTGGTGCGATGTATTGAGTATCATACCAATTCACAATCTTAAATTGACGATAGGGCACTCGTTTTGCCGTGTAAGGTCTATTAGTCACAGGTGCTAGGAGAGAATTTGAGCCCCCTGCATAGAAATAGTTGCTTGTTTGAGGATTATAAGGCGACAACGATTGGAAATTAAAACGGCTCACTGGATCTGCACGAATAGAAGCAAACGGAACATTTCCTAGAATATTGGAGTTGTATCCTTTGTAGTCTGTTAAGTCAGTGCTGACTCCTGAGAGATCATATCCAATAGGAACTTCTGTGACAGGTAAGAATTCATTGAATCCCTGAGAGCTTGGATCTGCTCCCATAAGATTTGATGCTGTGGGTAAACGAATAAAATCGCGATCATACTGGATTGCATAAATCTGGTTATAACTAACATCTGTTGTGACAGGATAATTCAATGTGGGTGTTGAAAAGGGGTTGATATTCTGTTGGAACTGATATCTCGCAATGGGCGTGGAATACTGATTGGGATAGTACGCCATGACCTTGAGCCTGGTATTTTGAAAGCTCACATTGGAGGATCTCACAATCATATAATACTGATTTTGCGCAAAGACGTTTGTCGTAAAACTTACACTGCTAACATCTGTTCCCAATTGAATGAACTCCTTGTAATGATAGGGATTCTCATTGCGATTTGCACTAACGTCAGCATAGAACGCGCCTTGGTCATGATAGAAATACGCATTCATGACAGCAGGAGAGACAATGGGTTGACCAAGCACATTATTTGCGATGAGACTAATTGTAAGGGGATATTTGTAGCCACTTGCATCTCGTAGGACAGCATTTGATCCTGTTCGTGCTCTTGGCGTCGGCGCAGTAAATGTATAGAATCGTCGTGATGAATTGACAGTGAATAAAAAATCCTTTGCCGCAGTATAAGCAGTTGTATAGCTCTGGGGGAAGTTCAAGGTCACACTTGAAATGTCCGTACGTGTCAAATATTGGCTATTCACATACGAGTAACTCAAATCAAAATATTCTGGAATGGGCGCATTGAAATTTAAGGTGTTTACAATAGGAAACCGATAATAATAGGGTAAGGGAAGTGTTTCTACTTGTAGGGTTTGCCTTACATAGGAACGGAAACGGAAAACTGTATATTGACTTTTCAAGATGGGTGTTACGCAATCTCCTGCTCCAAACGTTGGATTAATGAAAATATTCCCTGAATTATCAATGAGTCTCCTAGCAGTCTGCACATTTGAACCAATGGGATTGTAAACAACATTCATAATACTTGCACTTATGTCTTGAACCCTGAGATCTAATCCAGAACCCACAAACATCACATTTCCACTCACATCAGAAGGTGGTGTACTTGTAATCTGCGGCCAGTAAGGAGGAAATGATCGCAGATTCTGCGTGCTGGAGTTGATAGGTTCGCGACCCGACTGAAGAACGGCCAAGGTATATCCAGTTGCCACACCCACTGCGCCAATGCCGTTTTGCAGATAAGGAGCATTGGTTATATTTGTGAAAAATACGGGTGTATACGTGCCAAAATTCACGGCAAAATTCAACGCAAAGTTTGACTGCATAAAGTTATACATATTTGTGAAAACGGCAGTGTACAAGGTATTTGACAAGAGGAGATTGGAATACTGTTGAAGTGTCAGATTGCACGTATTCAACACATCTACTAAGGCCAACGCAGCCTGCTGATTCAAGAGATTAAACAACGATGTATTCAACCGACTCGTGGAAATAATCACACGATTGTTATTTTGCTCGTAACTACAATTGTATTCATTGACAAGTGAATAGATAAATGTGTTAAGCGTTCGGTAGTTGTCCAAAATAGAGACACCAGGCTTTACAAGAATATTCAAGTTGTTATCAATGATCTCTAGAATAACTGCATCATTGAGGCCCTGAAAGGTATACACAATACGAGACTTGACTGTCTCTCCTGGTAAGAGTTGAGCACCAGTAGGGCTTAATTCAAGATTCAACTGACTTGCATATTGAGGATCCAAGATCATTTCATAGAGCACTGGATAGTAATAAGCGACCTTGACCTGAGCAAGAGTGTAAATGGATAATCCCGCGTAACGAGTCGCAAAATACGTCGTCACAATCTGCTCTATAGTCGGATTCTGAATAAATTGATCCGTCAAGGTGTTGTAAAAGTTGTCACCAGGCTGATTAAAATTCACACTCAGATCACCTGCAGCTGTAAACTGTGTAATGAAATCACTAAACCCGTTGGGATAGTAAAAGAAGAGAGGTGTGCGATTCAACTGAGTTTGAAGCTCCGACAAGAGCGAGTCAATATTGTAAGTACCCTCACGAATGCGAACCGTGATAATATTATCAACAGTCTGTCCATTATCTGTAATAGTTCTGCCCTGCTCCAATACATCCATCGTTGTATTGCCCTTGGAATCACGGAAATAGAAAAAGCTTGACAAGAGTTTCATCTGGGTAATTTGGAAACTTGTAATGTTCCGATACGTCCTAGGCAAGCGAATGGTAAAAAAGGTCGGCTGGGGATAGACTTGACTATCGCGATCACGACTGTTAATCATCAAGATAGTCGTATAGGTTCCACTGGCCATATCAAACTTTGTGCCTGTAAACGGCATATCATCTGGCTTGACACCGCTAATATCAAACTCGCTATATTCAATACCACCTCGCTTGACCTTGGGTTGAATACGTAATCCAATCTGCTTGTCTACAGGATCCAAATTAATTCCACCCAACTGGGTTAGAAATTTTTGGGATCCTATCGGATCACGTGTCATGGAATCTTCCGTGTCACTCGTGTCGGAAGACGTGATGCTTGAGGAATCTTCAGAATCCGATAGATACGGCTGATAATACGATTCGGCGTTCTTCTGCATCTTGGCTACTTGTGTCCCGGTTTTGTTATATACCTATGAACGGGTTTAGCCCTCTAAAATCCGTAGCAACGGCCCAAAAACCTTGTCCCTGAATGAAAGAGAGGGGACAATGAACACTCAAGGCCTCGCAGGATATCCTCCAAGCCCTTACATTGTAAACTTAATTGAGTTGCAAAACACAATTAACAACGCAAGTGGGCTTACACCCCTAAACGTCGTCAGCAATGCCGTTACGAATATCCAAAAAATGGTGGATTTTGATCAAAAGCGGATTTATACAAATATCATTAGCAAATACGATCAAACTCCCATTCAAGTCACGGATGATTTGAACCTCAGCAATGCAAATCTGTTTATCAATGGAACAGAAGTCACTGGAATCGGTGGTGGAAGCGGCAGTGGAACTTTCATTAGCACGACCGGAGGCAATGGTATCTTTGTGACAAGCACCACGGGTATCAGTAGTGTTGTCATTGGATTCCAAGTTGGAGGACGAACCGTCTTTTCCTTTGATGCGCAGGGTCGTGCATTGTACTATGACCCCAGCGGAACCGGCAATCGGTTCTGGGTTAGCAGTGCAACTCTTGTGGCCGACCAAGTTCAGATAGGCGGTACTGGACTGAATGCGGCACCTGGAAAGTTTTTAATGTCACAGAATACCCTTGGAACTGGAACATGGGCCTATGTCAGCACATTAACTCAGGGCAACACTACAAGCGCTATTATAAGCACAACAGGATTCTATACCATTGGAGGCTCAGTCATCGGCGGCGGAATGGATGTCCGCCGAAACTGGTATCTCGGCTCCAATGCCTTCCCTGGAACGGCAGACCTAGCCACAAGCAATGATGTGACTGTTATCGGTGGTGGCTTGCGTGTAAAACAAGGATCTGTAGCTGTTGGCGCAAATCTTGTTATAGCAGATGCTCTTGGAAATATTGGATTCAGCAATGGAACAATCGCAACATCCAGCTTTGTCATTGGAGATCAAATTAATAGTCTGGGAACCAGCGTTCAGGTCTTTGGTGCGGATCAGCAGATACGATTCACCACGGGTGGTGTGGAGTCCGCACGCTTTATTCCTGGTGGAAATCTTGGCCTTGGAACTACAACACCTGCAACTCGCCTTGATGTGAATGGCGGCACAACACTACGAGGAAGTGTCATTATTCCAAGCGGATCACCTGATTCAAATTATGTCTTTACAGCTACTGATACTACTGGATCTGGTATTTGGAAACAGCCACAAACTCTCTTTGATAGTAATGGAGACTCCTGGTCTATTAATCAGGGGCTTGCTTCAATTCAAGGATTCATAGCGAGCAATGAAAAAGTTCGTATTAGCACTGGAAGCGCCTTCTTTGCAGATCGGATTGATACACTTGGCCTTGTAGTGGCGAGCGGATTCACATCACGATCACCCTTACAGTTCTTTGTAGGTGCTGGAACATCTGAAGTAGGCCGATTTCAAGACAATGGAAACTTCGGTGTAGGTGTTTCAAATCCCAGCTATAGACTTCAAGTCGCCGGCAGTCAAAGCAATACAGGAAGTATATCGTTAGGTGGAAACCTTACTGCTAGCAACTTGATAGGCGATGGTGCTTCTATTACCAACATTACACCAAGCAATGTAGGATCTGGATCCAATCGCCTTGACACATTCCAAACACAAACACGTTCAGATATACTTACGACCCAAATTGGTATTTCAACACTCAGCACTGCTACATTTAGTACAATCGCCTATTACAATCTTCAAGGCGGCACAGCATTCTTTAGCACAATGTCATCCTATCTTACAACCACAAGCAATGCGTTGTCTTCACAAATTGGACCTGGTGCGGCTGCACAAATCAGCAGCTTCAGTACTGCGTTGGGTATTGGATTGGCTGTACAGTTCTCAACTCTATCTTCAGCTATAGTCAACAATTATGTACAGTTCTCTACAATCTCTTCACAGAGCCAGGAGTATGCAAGCACAATTGCGTTTACTACAGCCAGTACACTGGATATGGCCTATTTGTCTACAATTCGCAGCAAACTCGCAATCGGTCGTGGCCCCTATGCGATTCCTGCGCCCTTGGCCGCGTTAGAAGTTAGTGGAAATGTTCTCTTGGATAGAAATGCAAAGCTGTGGATAAGCTCTGGAGGAGGTATAGGAGTGGGTATCAAGGTCGGTCAAGACCTCAGTGGAGCTATTGAGGCCAATGGAGTCATCTATTCACAGTCCTTGCGAGGATTCAGAGCACCCTTCGGCTTTGGTGTTGGAGCCAGTACAACCACTGTGTTGAATGCTGGCGGTTACACGCCAGGTGTAGGATGGCGCTTAGCCGTTCAAGGAGACATTGACATCAGTGGTAATTTCTATCAAAATGGCTTACTCTTTAGTGGAGGATCTGGAACACCCGATTACAACTGGTCACGAAATGGTAGCAATCTTTTTTATGCAACAGGCAATGTTGGAATAGGTGTTATCTCTCCTTCTTATCCCTTGGATGTTGCTGGTAGGATTCGTTGTTTTGGTATTGACCTTGTAAATGGTCCAGGGCAGAATGTTTCTTCTGCTCAGGGATCCTATGTCTCACCTTGGTCCTATCAGTTAAGCAATATCTACTACAATCTTGGTGGTGTGGGTGTAGGAGTAACTAGTATAAGCACCAGTGTTGCATTGGATGTCAGTGGTTTAGCTCGTGCTACGTCGCTTGCGATCCAAGGAAACGGCATCTTTCAAAGCACATTGTCCTCGTATACTCTGGCTGTGTTTGCTGGAGGCAGTTTTGGTGGAACTGTTACAGGTCCAGCTTTTGTAACACCCTCAGATAGACGACTCAAGACAAATATCAGTCCTATTTCAAGTCCTGAGCAGATTGTGAGTTCTCTGAGTGGTGTTCGGTTTGAGTGGATTCATTCAGGAAAATCAGATATCGGTTTTATAGCACAAGATGTTCAGTCAGCACTTCCAGAAGCAGTCTCTAAAGAACACACAGAGACGTTACATATTGCGTATGATCGTATAGTTCCAGTTCTTGTAGAGGCTGTGAAGGACCTGACGGCTCGCGTTTCATGCCTTGAAAAAGAATTGCGTGAACTTAAGAAGCAGGAGAAGTAAAATGATTCCTGACATTTTAGGACTCATCTACCTCTTTTGGCCCATTACAGTGGGCTCTATTATGATTTGTTTCCTATGTGGATTGTTCCTTGCAATCAATATAGGAAGTTTTCTGTTTGGATTTGTTCTTATCATCTACTATATTTACAATTATCTCAAACGAAAGGGTGTCTTTACACTACTGTCAAAATGGCTCACAGAAAAGTCAACAGCAATCAGCACAAATCTTCAAACACACATCAAGGGAACCTTTGTGCTCAAAGGCAAGGGTCCTTCACATCCCGCCTTGTATATAGCTCATCCTCATGGGCTCTTTTCAATGGCCCCTTTTCTTCATTGGGCTGTTCGTCTTACAGATTGGCCAACAGATCAAAACATCTGTATTGCAGTTCATAGCATCTTCTTTAGAATACCTGTAGTTTGTGAACTTATGGAAGCGTATGGAGCCATAGAGGCCACAGAAGAGGCCATTCGGGCAAAACTCACAGAAGGTATCTCTGTTGTTGTCTTGACAGGAGGTATTCGTGAAATTCACGAGACACATCCTGGAAAGATGAAATTAGTCTTACGATCAAGAACAGGTGTCTTCCGAATTGCTGGGGATTTACAAGTACCCATAGTTCCAGTCTTGACCTTTGGTGAAAATGAACTGTTTCCACCCTTACAGTCGGCGTGGATACTAAAACTCCAGAAATACCTCCGATCCTGGTTCGGAATTGCAATACCTTTTCCGACGTTTTCAAGTCTGAAAAACTGGTTTTCTCTTCTCCAAGCACCCCTCACGCCTCAAGTAGTCACGTGTATAGGAAAACCTATCCTGCCAGAAAAAAAGAGTATATCTGACTTCCAGGAAGATATTTTCGTTGAGTTTCAAAGACTATTTACATCTGGAAAGCCATCTTCGTATACAGGAAAGCTTGAAATTGTTTAACGGTTCAGGAACCGAATGAGGAATCCAGTGAGGTTCATACAGAAGAGATTGACATCAAACGGCTGATTTTCAAGAGCAGCATTGTTCTGATTCATTGCACCACGATAGGCCACAGCCGCGATTCGGCGCATATACTGCTCAGATTGGAGAATACCAGCAAGATTCACACCAAAGGCCTGAATGGAATCAATTTCCCGAAGCCCCCAGAGGATCGCCAGACGCAGACGCTGAGCTTCATTGAAGGGAGCGGCAATAGGACCATACTGCTGATTGACAACACGTTGAAACTCATCATAGGCTGCGCGTACACCCAGTTGCTCTGCATTGTTCATGTAGGGCATCTGGATATTGTTGTTCTGGTTGTTGTTCTGGTCTCCAGCAGGAGGGTGAGCAGGGCACGGCATGGGATTGTTCATTGTTTGTAGTTCATCCATCCGTTGGGAAAAATGTTTCAAATTTTTTGATTTGCTTTTAAAAGAATGTCAACGCCGGATGAACAAGCAATGCTGAGTACTGTGGTTACCGAACAAACAAATCCGCCTCCGTATTCTGATGAAGAGACAATGAATTTGATGAGCACTATGGCTGGAGTTCAAGCAAATCCGCCCATTATACCAGAGAAGCCTTATACCCTTGAAGATCTTCTAAATGAACAAACAGTTCTATCTTCAAAAGAAACAACTGATTATACAACGCTTATGACACTTTTTGACCAGACTGTAAGTCAATTAAAACCCCAACTTATTAATTGGGCATCTGCTGGATTGCCAAATGGATTTCCTATAGGAAGTGTGACAATTACAAACCCTGCTGTCTGCTCTGATGGTGTCTCTAGAGACTTCCTAGGCTATCTTCAATATATAGCAGGTGATACATTTACAAACTTACTCTTAATTAATCAAAATAAGTTTACAGACATATACTTTACATATTCGTATTCAAATACAACACTGACTCTGCACGTATCAAAGGTGACACCTAACTAAGGGGCAAATGTTTTATAAGGGTGAGACGCGGGTAAACTACTGACAAGTCCCCATTTCCAGGCAAGATACCCTTCTACTTTTAAGACTTGGTCTATATTTAAATTATCATTGTAGTGAAGAATCTCAGCAACTTGTGTTGAATCACCATAAGTGTTCCCATTTCCATTTATCCAAAGTGTTGTATTCGTTGTTATATCAGTTTTCGCAGTAATTGTAGTTGTTGTTCGTGTAGTGCCATTTACACGATAGGGTGTTGCGGTTGTCCCATTGTTGTATCCAAAGACAAATATATTCCAACCAGTTCCAGTAACTGAGACTCCAGCTCCATTTACTGAATCAGATAATTGAGCATTAAAATCAATTAGAGCCAGCGCATTATTCCCAGCATAAATATAGTTAGCATATGTTCCACTAAACATTTGAGAATACAGCCAGTTTCCAGAATTTGCTTGAGTTACAAAGAAACAAGTAAACTTTGTTCTCCACACAAAACTTGTGATTGTCATACGATTTGCTCCAAAATTATAGACAGAAAGACCATTTCGCCCTGGGCTTGTCAGTGTAATCGTATTTCCAGCAACAGGTACAATTGTATATCCAGAGCCACTTTTATCTGCTACGCTAGTTACAGATGATCCATTTGCACCTGTATCCTGAGACGCATCAAACCATAATACACACTGTAGGGGCCCTCGTCCAGTTGTAGTTGTATTGGATGTATTGATATTCAAAGGAGTAAATTGTGGAAAGATGGGTCGTAAATTACGAAATGGATGAAGAGTAGGAAGTGATGCCCTGAGCCCCCATTTCCAGGCCAGCAGTCCCTCCATCATCTGTCTTTCCGCAGGACTATGCCCATACCCAAATAAAAAAGTTTCTGCTATGTCATAACTTGTATTGTAGCCAGGGACATTGAAAACCATCTGTCCAGAACCAGTTCCATAGGTTTGAACTGAATTCACAACCAGAGTTCTATTTGAGCCATTTTCAGTCCCTACATTAAACGATGTATTTTGGTTATCAATCATAGCAGCAATCTGCCAGTTATTTGAAGTTGTTGTTGCATCCCACGCAGTACAGTTGGTTGGGATTCCTGCGGGTCCCTGTGCCCAGCGACTAGTGGTTGTGTTAATAAATGTATTTGCGAGAACTCCTTGATTGCCTTGGTTTTGTGTATAAAAACTTGTAAATGGATTTGTTGCATTAAAATTCACTATACGTGTGACAAAATAATAGGACCTGGCTTGAAAGGCTGTAGCTACGGTTGTAGAGAGTGCCGTACCAACTGGAAAATTGGCCACAGTCTGTCCATTCAAAAAATTTACATTCATTTGTACACCGCTGACCCAAGGCCTTAATACACACCCATTACATCCCAAATTGCTCCAGGTTACAATGGAATTTCCTGAAAGTGTTATATATGGAGAATACGCAGCATCAAACCAAAGTATGGGCGTATTCTGCATATCATTGGGACTTACAAACCTACAGGGAGGTCTTGCTGAACGATAGGGGTGGCTCACGATAAGAGATGTTTG
>JACCDJ010920479.1_pt1 | contig 12248 bp, 6 predicted proteins | sample 7444481 | NCBI WGS metagenome assembly JACCDJ01 (sample SAMN15323435, study PRJNA562643) | freshwater metagenome | isolation source: river surface water | place: USA:Blue River Watershed | collected 2017-08-15 | reverse complement strand
CATGGCCCACCCCGCGCAGGGAAACCTGCCGTGCGTAGCTCTTGAACGTCTGGAGCGCGGGCGCGCGCAGCTGCGACAGGTCATGCTCGCCGCCTGACAACTCCAGCGTCTCCAGCCCAGGAAACTCTCCCTGCCAGACATGGCCCTGACCTGGCTTGGCCTTGCCCTCCACGCCGAGCGAATAGCCGGTCTCGGGGTCGATCAACTGGACGTCCAGCGCCTTCAGACCCACCAGAGGCGAAAAATCCTGATACAGCGCGTCCAGCTCGAGCTCCAGGGACTGCAACCCGGTCAGCTGCGCGAGGGGAGACAGATCCACCCGTCCCTCAAGCCTCAGGGTCAACGACTCGGCCGATGCCAGGCCAGTCAGAAAGCCCACGTCCTTGAGGGCGCCGTAGCCACTGAGGTTGATCTGCCCGACGCGCAGACTCCAACCCGGGAAGACGGTCAAGGCGCGCATACCGGACATCGCCGTGAAATCGCGCAGCGCCTCGCAATCGGACGCAGTGATCATCTGCAGCTGCGTCGCTCCTTCCAGGCCCTTGAGAGACTGCAACTTGGGACACTTGTCCAGCTTCAGCGTCTGCAAAGAGGGCAGCGACGCCATCGACGCCAGGCCTTCGAGCGACGCCAGCTTGGGCAGGTCCAGCAGCGACAGCGACTTCAGAGGACCCAGCTCGCTCAGAAATGCCAGGTTCTCGTCTTCGGTTCCTTGCAAGGTGAACGACTTCAAGGCCTTGAAGCGGCCCAGCGCCAGGGGCTTACCCGCATCGGGCCGGTGCGCCAGACTCACATGCAGGTGGATCGATTCGATCGAATTGCACAGGGCCTGCGCAGACGCACAGTCCTGCGGCGCGTCCATCAGCGCATGCGTCAATGCCCAGCGCGCCCAGGTGCGGTAAGGCGCCCGGATCTCGCGGAACATCTTGCCCAGGGGCGCGGTGTCGCCGGTGTACATCGTCGGTCCGTGCACGCCATCGAAGACGGCGTCGTACAGGCTCGCATCGCCGCAGGCACGCAGGGCGTCCAGGGCGGCCACGACCTCCAGGAAGTCCGTCGAACTCAGGCCGCGCTTGACATCGGCCAGGCTCGGCCCCCCCGAGGCCGCCGCCTGCTTGGAGGCCCGTCGCGGCTTGAGGAACTCCGGCACCGGCAGCTGGTGCTTCTTGCACACGACGCGCTGCAAGGTGCGGACCGCCGCCTGGGTCAGGTGCTCGGTCCCCTTGAAGCCGTAGAAATCGCAGGCGTCATGCCCCACATGCAGCTGCTCCAACTGCGGAAGTTCAATCAGGAACTGCAGGTCCTTCAAGCCGGTGTAGCTTAAATCCAGCCGCAGCGGATTCAGGCCCCGCAGGGTGGCGTGCACCCACGCAGGCGTCAGATCGACCTTGTCCGAATTGAAGCAACGCACACAGGCAAGCGGCAGTCCGTTCAGAGCACTGGCGTCGCGCAAGTAGGTGTCGACCGCCACCTCCTTCAGTGCCGTCGCCTTCTCGACGCCCCGCAGGTCGAGCAGCGACGCGATCTCCCGCACCTCCAGACGCTCCAGTGCGGCAGGCAATTGGCCGAGGGCGGTGAACGCCCCCTCATACAGTTCCAGATTGCGCAGGCGCTCGCCCCACACCGCCGGCAAGTGCTTCAGGCGCGGGCTGCCACTCACCCTGGCGCGTGCCAGTGCAGGCAGCGTCCCCAGCACGCGCACATCCTCCAGTGCCTTGCAGCCGAAAACCCGCACTTCCTTCAGCTGCACGAGCCCCGCCAGCCCCTGCAGGTCGGTCAGCGCCGTGCCGTCGATCTCGATACTCGTGATCCCGCCAGCCGCCTCGATGCCCTCCAGGCTGGCCAACGCGGGCATGTCCTCCAGGCGCAGGCTGTCGACCTCCTCGTGCAGGGGCGGCAGCCCACGCAGCGAGGTCAAGGCGGCACACCCGTTGAAGTTGAAAAATCTGTAGCGGGGCGGACGCACCGAGGGGCCGCACAGGCCTTCCAGCGAGGCCAGCGACGCACAGCCCTCCAGGTCGATCACAGAGAGCTCACGGCTGGAAGCCAAGGGCTGCAAGGACGGCACGCGGGCACAGCCCTTGAGGTTCAGGGTGGTCAGTGCCACAGCGCCGGCCAGGGCCTCGAGCCCATCGACCTGCTCGCAGCCTTCCAGACTGAGATCTTCCAAGGCCGCTGCCGCGGCCGCCAGGGCGGCGACCGAGGTCAGTTGCGGGTTCTGCGCCAGATCGACCGTACGCAGTCGGCTGGAGGACTGCAGGCCGTCGATCGACACCAGGCCCAATCCCTTCAAACGCACGTCTTCCAGGGCTGGCGCGTGCAGGCCCGCCAGGGACTGCAGGCACGACGGCCGCTCCTTGGTTCCACCGTTCGTGATGACCAGCGTCTGCAACGCCGGCAACGGCCCCCAGGCCAACAGGTCGGACCACTGCGCACCTTCAGGCACCGCCAGCGACAGGGTTTCCAAGCCGTCGAAGCCCCGAAGCGGCGGCAACACGGGGCACCTCAGGTCCAGGGACCGTACCGCGCACCGCAGGTCCGCTTCGGGCGTGCCGGGCAGCGCCAGGGCCAACTGGTGCACCAGCAGCAGGTCCAAGGCGGGCTGGGTGGCCTGCGTGCCACGAAAACGGCTGCTGTAAAGAAGCTCCCCCGCAGCGGTGACCGCCATGCCATCGAGCAGCCCTTCGGCCGGCTGTCCGATCGCGGCGCTCAGTTCCAGGGCCTGTTCCAGGGTTTGCAGGTCGGCAGCTTCCTGCACCATTTTGAGCAGCTTGGCGCCGTCACCGCGCAGGGGTTTGAGTCGTTGTTCGGTCATGTCAGAGGCCTACCTTCTCCCAGCCTTTTTTGATGTTGGCGTCGATCCATTCCTGCGCGATCGCCTGCGCGCTGGCCTCGTCCGGGGCCGGCCGCACATCGCGGTCCAGCGGCTCGGCGCGACCGGCGCTGTAGTCGGTCCAGTGCACCACATAAGCCGGATAGCGGTCTGCGGCCTCGGCCTTGTTCGTCTTCCACACCAGCAGCTTGCGCACCGCCAGCTGGCCCTTGGTGGTCTTGGTCCAGACCTCGCGACGAAGCACCGCGCTCGCCGGCAGGGCCGCCGCCACAGCAGCCGCCGGACCAGGACGGGCGGGCAGGTACTCCTGCACCTGCGCAAACCGCACGCCCGTGACATCCGCGGCCTTGTCCTCGCGCAGGCGCTTGAGCACCGGGTGGATCAGGCTGGGGGATGGCGTGGCACCGGCCAGCGCCCAACCGGCGTCGCCGAAGGTCGCGGTCTGCGCCTTGGGGACCTGGCCGTCGGAGAGTTCGGCCTGCAGGTCGGTCACCGTGAACTCGGCAACCAGCGTCGGCTGCACGAACTGGTAGAGGCCGCCGCTGTCGCTGGCCCGGCGCACCTGCGACACCGCGTGCAGGGGCTGCAGGCGCTCGAACCAGGCGCGTCGCTGGGCGTCGTCCCCCAGGTTGCCGCAGGCCCCCGCGATCACGAAGCGGCCGTCCTCGGTGCGCAGCGCCAGCAGCAGCGAGCGACAGGCTTGCGGCTGGTCGGCTTTCACCGTGTAGCCGATCACCGCAGCGTCCAGGCTGATCTCGGGCTTGATCTTGTAGACGATGCCGCTGGCATGGCGCACCACCAGGCCCTCGGCACCGCCCTGAGCCACCTCGGTCTCGAAGCGTTGAAACACCTCCAGGCCCGTATGCAGGGCCTGCGCCGGCACCACCTGCAAATGGGTGCCGCCCGGCAAGCAGGCCGACAAGGCCTGCAATTTCTCGTCGTAGGCGATCGGCAGCGGCTGGCCCGCCAGCTGCACGCCGTCAAACGCCGCGAAGGCAATGCCGTCCGGTGCGTCCGCGCCGTCACGCGCCAACGCTGCGGCCAGATCGCCCACGCGCTCTCGGCGCCCGCTCACGCGGGCATGCAACTCGCCTGCCACGATGCTGCCTTCGGGTAGCTTCGCGGCCTGCTGGAGCACCGGCAGGTCGCCGGCCAGCACGCGGCCCGAGGGACTGGCCAGGAACACCGACCCCGACTGCTTGACCAGAAACCAGGTCTCGCCGTCGATCTTGCGCGTCACCCACATCGGCGCCGCACTGAGTTCACCCAGACGCGAAGGCGGCAGGGCCCGGTAGGTGCCCGCCACGCGCCGCTTGTAGGCTTGCAGGATCTCCAGCAGGCCCGCATCCGCCAGCCGCGCCTCGCGCAGGCCGGCACCAAAGGGCTGGCCGCCGGTGTAGATCGTCTGGCTCATGCGGCACCTCCCGACTTCGCGGCAGGCCGCTTCAACTCCATGTCACTCAGAAGCAGGGTCAGGCGGTACGAGGTCCCCTGCACCTGGCCTTCCAGAAAACCGCGGTACGGGCGGCCGTTGGCCTGGAACACCAGCGGACCGGTACCCTTCTCGCCGGTCCCCAGCAGCATCACGCTGCGCGACTCGCCCAGCTCCTTGGCCATGCCATGCAGAAACTCGTAGGTCAGGCCATCGCTGTGGCGCAGCTGCATGCGGCGCTTGAAACTGAACTTGCGCACCGCCTCGGCCAGGTCGATGCGCTTGCCGGTCCAGCGCACCGGCAGCTCCGACGCGGTGTTCGACTCGGCCTCCAGCGGCGCGCGCCGCTCGCGCTCCGAACCGTCCGGGTTCGTGAGCACCTCGATCAGGTTCGGCTCCACGGTCAGCACCTGACCCTCGGGGTCCAGGTACACCGTCTGGGTCTGCTCGATGAACTGGCCCACTTGCTCGAAGTCGACCTCGGGGTCGCCTTCCACCAGCTGCGTGGCGTAGTTCTCGCCCCAGCGCGCGGTCAGGGCCTTGTGGGTGCCCGACTCGGTGCAGGTCACATAGCGGCGAAAAGTGATTGCCTCGCCCGGCAACGAGAGCTTGGGCGCCGCAGGCGCCTTCAAGGTGGCCAGGGTCACGAAGGCATCGCGCCCCTTGGCATTGGCCAGATGGATGTTGTTGGACATGGCGGGCCTCAGAGCATTTCGAAATCGAGATCGTCGGAGGCTTCGGCCGCCTCCACCGGCGGGGCAAAGCGCGCCCCCTCCTCCACCCAGCCGACCTGCACCGGCTTGCCCACGATCGCGAACAGCCCCTGGTCATTCGCCAGCAGGTAAGCGCGCTCCACCTCCAGGCTGGCGGCGTAGTTGAAATCGCAGGCGTAGATGTCGCCGGCCTTGAGGCGGTCAACCAGGGGGCTGGCCGCCTGCTCGGGCTCGAGCAGGTAGACGCCTACGAGCTCCAGGTCCAGCACCGTCGCCGGATCCACCGGCCCCTCCAGCGCCTGGGGCACCCCCAGTGTGGAAGGCTGGCTCTCCACCACCGTGCCTTGGGCGTCGATGCCCACCAGCTGTGCGCGCGGCACGTACTGCCCCTGGCCATTGAAGTAGCCCTGGCCCGACATGCCCGAGGCCACCAACAGGCTGCCATCGCCGGTCAGCGCTGCACGCGTGCAGTTGCGGCCCTGGCTGTCGGTCGGGACCCGCTTGCGGGTGCCATACAAATCACCGCGTTCGACCTCGCTCACACCCAGACTGAAGGTCTGGGTGCCGAGGGTCACCATCAGGGCTTTGGCCATGTGTCTGCGTCCTGTTCTCTTGAAGTCTGTCCGACCATTTCCCTTGGGTATTTCTGCTTATTTTGATCAATATAATTATTTCATCCCCAGGGCTTAAACGCCTATTTCCTGCCACCGCCGCAGACTATTTCCCAGCGAAAGACCCCTCCCATGTCGGATTCGTACACCACTTACGGCGCGCAGCTTGACAGCGAGTCCGTCACTCGCGTGCTGGAACACATCTTCCGCACCAACCTGGCCAACGAGGAAAAGTCCGCCGCCACCAGCCCCAACGGCCAGGGCAAGCGCCCGACCCCCATCTGCATCTGGGGCCTGCACGGCATCGGCAAGACGGCCATCGTCAAGGCCTTCGCTGCGGCCAACGGCTGGAAATTTCGTTACTGCGCGCCCGCGCAGTTCGAGGAAATGGGCGACCTGCACGGCCTGCCGGTGCGCAACGACCCCAACCCCGAAATCCAGGGCGACGAAACCACCGTCTACATGGCGCCCGAATGGGTCCCGCGTGAAGACGACACCGGCCCCGGCATCCTCTTGCTGGACGACCTGAACCGCGCCGACGACCGCATCCTGCGCGGCACCATGCAGCTGCTGCAGGAATTCGAGATGTTTTCCTGGAAGCTGCCGCCCAAGTGGCAGATCGTCTGTACCGCCAACCCGGAAGGCGGCGACTACTCGGTCAGCACCATGGACGACGCCATGCTCACGCGCATGCTGCACCTGACCATGGTGTTCGACCTCAAGGCCTGGAGCCGTTGGGCCAGCGCCAGCGGCGTCGACCCGCGCGGCATCGCCTTCGTCCTGACCTACCCCGAGGTCATCACCGGCAAACGCACCACGCCACGCACGATGGCCCAGTTCTTCGACCAGGTGGGCGGCATTGCCGATCTGAAAAAAGACATCGAGCTGGTACGCGTGCTGGCGGAAAGCTCTCTGGACAGCATCACCGCCACCACCTTCCTGGCCTTCGTCAACGACGACCTGGAGCAGTTGATCAACCCGGAGGACATCCTGGACGCCAAGGACTTTGCGCCCGTGGCCAAGCGCATCGCGCAACTGGCCAAGGGCCCGGGCGACGCCAAGCGGGTAGACCGCATCGCCACCATCTGCACGCGCGTGTACCTCACGCTCGTCGACCCGAAGTACACGCAGCAGCCCGCGCATGCCGCCAACCTCACCGCCTTCCTGATGCACGAGGACATCCCCAACGACCTGCGATTCAGCCTGCACCGAGACCTGGTGGCGGCTGGCGGCCCGCTGCCGGCGATGCTGCGCTCGCCCCAGTTGGCCAAGCTGGTGCTCGGAGGCATCTGATGGCCAAGGCCGCGGCGGCCAAGCCGGCTGCCGCCAAATCCAGCGCGAACGTCGCCGACGAAGTGAGCCGGGGCATCGTCGCCCTGCTGCTCAAGGAACCGTTCTACGGCCATTTGCTCAGTGGTGTGGTGCGCCGCATCGACGACAAGGTGCCCACGGCCGCTGTGTCGCTCACGCCTTCGGGCCTGCACCTGATCGTCAACCCCGAGTTCTTCATGAAAGAACTCAAGAAAGACGAACGGGTGGCGGTGATCAAGCATGAAGCGCTGCACCTGCTGTTTCGACACCTGTACCGCCCCCTGATCCAGCACGGCGACCCGAAGTTGTTCAACATCGCCGCCGACCTGGTGGTCAACCAGCACATCGCCCCCTGGCCGCTGCCGGAGATGGCGGTCACGCTGCGCAATTTTCCCGACATGGACCTGGCGGCCAACCAGACCCTGGAGTGGTACTACGAGAAATTCAAGGCACTCAAGCAGGACATGGATGCCGGCAAAGACACCGGCGCACCGCAAAGTGAAGAGGCTCTGGAGCGGGCTCTGGGCGAACCCCAACAGGGTGACCACAGCTTCTGGTTCGCGGGCGGCGGCGAGGGCTTTGGTGAAGAAGGCCCGAAGGGTCAAGCCGGCCCCCAACTGACCGAAGGCCTGCGCCAGGCCCTGGAGGCCGACCTGGAGCGGCACCTGCTGCGCGCACGTGACCGCGCCGCTTCCAAAGGTTGGAGCCTGCTGCCTGCCGAGATCCGCACCGAACTCGAAGCCCTCGCGCAGCGGCGCAAGCCCCAGATCGATTGGAAGCGGACCCTGCGCCTCTTTGCCAGCAGCGGCTACCGCACCGAGGTCGTGCCCACCCAACGGCGCATGTCCAAGCGCTTTGGCACCTTTCCGGGCATCCGCATCCGGCGCAAGCAGCGCCTGGCGGTGGTGATCGACACCTCGGGCTCGATTTCCGAGGAGGTGCTGGAGGTGTTCTTCCGAGAAATCCATGGCATCTGGAGGAACGATGCCGAGGTGATGGTCGTCGAATGCGATGCCGCGGTGCAACGCAGCTATCCCTACAAGGGCCAGACACCCAAGGCCGTCGAAGGCGGCGGCGGCACCCACTTCGACCCCGCGCTGGCCTGGGTGCGCGACCCGCGCAACGGGCCGTTCGACGCCTGCATCTACCTTACCGACGGCTACGCCAGCGCGCCCGAGGTGCGCACCCGCTGCCCCTTGCTGTGGGTCATCACGGCCGATGGCTTTGTGGACGACCACCTCAAGTTCGGCCGCGTCGTCCAGCTGCCCAAGGCCTGACGACGTTGCCATCGCGACGCCCACCTTATTTGCAGAACCTTCTCCATGACCGAACCCACCGTCCGCCTCAAGCCCCTCAAGGGTGAAGCCTCGCGCATCTTCAAGCTATGCCAGGAGAAAGACCGCAACACCGCCCTGCAGGGCCTGGAACTCGCGGCCGCCCTCGGTGCCACGATGGAAGGCGTGCTGGAAGGCGTCACCGTCGATGCTGAAGGCCAGGTGGTGCGTAGCAAACGCTTCACAGGCAACGACAAGACGCAGCCCGTGCTCGACGCCTTGCTGCTGCAGCAACTGGGCCTGGCCGCCAAAGGCACCCCCGAAGCCAAACTGCGCGATGCGATCACCACCTTGGTCTGCAAGGTCTGCGTGCTCCCCGACCTGTCGGCCTTCGCCGGCCTGACTTCCGCGCGCATCACGCTGGACCCGGATTTTTCCGGTCAGGATGTGGCCCCTCTGGGCACCATGGCCCGCCTGCAGTCGCTGGTCCTGACCACCGGCCTGATGTACGGCCAGGCCCATGCCACGCTGCCCAGCCTCAAAGGGCTGGACGCGCCGCGGCTGCAAACGCTGGACGCGTCGGCCCTGCAGCTCGCAGACATCTCGGGCCTGTCTGGCTGCACGCGGCTGCAGCGCGTCGACCTGCGAGGCAACGCGAAACTGACCTCGATCGCCGCGCTCGAAGCCAGTGCCGGCAGCCTCGAGTGGCTGGACATCGCGTACTGCCCCGAGATCGCGTCGCTGAAGCCGCTGCGTGACGCCACGCGCCTGCGGTGGCTGGACATCGGCGGTCTCAAGAAAATCAAGAACCTCTCGGACCTGAAAAAGCTCAAGCGCCTGGAAGCCATCGAGCTCTCGAGCTGCGAAGCCCTCACCTCACTCGAGGACTTGCCTCTGAAGCAAATGAGCGATGTCCTGCTCGAGCCCGGCACGGCCCCGAGTGACTATCTGGCCCTCAACGACCTCAAGGCCCTGCGCTCGCTGGACGGCCTGCCGCCGCTGGCGCCGCACATCAAAGATGTCTTGATCAACCGCGCGCACGCGCTCAAGGACATCAGCGGCCTGGGGGCGGTTGCGGGGTCGATCGAAGAACTGCGTCTGGACCAACTGGCCATCACCGACGTGTCGGCCCTGGCGTCCATGAAGCAGCTGCGGATTCTGCAAATCAGCAAATGCCCCGAGCTGGTGGACGCCTCGGCCCTGGAGGGCCTGGAACACCTCACCTCGGTGAAGATCACCGGCTGCCCCAAGCTCGAGACCTTGCCCTCGGCGTGGAAGTCCTCGGTCAAGACCCTGGTGCTCTGGGGCTGCAAGGCGCTGCAACCGATCAAGGTCCTGCCCCCCGGCATCGACCCCAAGACCATTGAAATCGACGACCGCAAGCTGCTGCCGCGGGCCAAGCCCGCCAAGGCGCTCAAGTCCGATGTCGGCGCGGTGTGGAAGCTGCTGTCCTCGCGCGACATCCCGAACATCCTCATGGGCCTGGAGCTCTCGGCGGCTCTGGGCGAAGACTATGACGGCCTGGTCGACGGCATCACCGTCAAAGACGGCAAACTGGTGTACAGCAAGCGCTTCGATGGCACCGGCCCCGCGCAGCCTTATCTGGACCTGGCGCTGTTCGGCCTCATGTGCCGCGCGCCGGCCGGCAGCGCCTTCTCGAAACTGCGCACGCAGATCACCGAACTGCAATTGGCGTTGTGCGCACAGGCGCCGCAGCTGGAAGGCTTCACGAACCTCACCCACCTGACCCTGCACGTCGGCGGCGACACCACACCCGACCTCTCTGGCTTCGGGCCCATGCCGAAGCTGAAGGTCCTGAAGATCTCCGGCAACCGCTGGAACAGCAAGGGCCGCCTGGTGTCCTTGCAGGGACTGCAGGCACCGGCCCTGACCGAATGCAATCTGAGCAGCAGCGGACTGGAAGACCTGTCCGCCTTGCAGCATTCGCCCCGGATCACGCAGTTGGACCTGTCAGAGAACCCGGCGCTGTCTGACCTGAGCCCGCTGGCCGCCTGCGCGCCGAACCTCGTCGAGCTGGAACTGCGCGGATGCAAGCAGGTCACCGCGCTCGACGCCTTGCAGACGGCCACGCGGCTGAAGTCCCTGAGCCTGCGCGAGTGTGCCGGTGTGGCCTCGGTGAAGCCCCTGGCCGGCTGCACGGCGCTCGAAACCTTGGACCTGAACCTGTGTGTTGGCCTGCGATCGCTGGAGGGCCTCGCGAAGCTGCCGATCGCGGCCAAAAAGATGTACGACGGCGGCCAGGATTTCTCTCTGAATGGCTGCCATGCCCTGGCGTCGCTGGCGCATCTGCCCGCGTTCGGCGGAACACTCACCAGCTTGTCGCTGGATCACACGCGTGACCTCAAGAGCCTTCAGGGCCTGCGCGAGATTCCCACCCTCACGCACCTGACTGCCCGATACAGCGGCCTGTCTGACCTGGGCCATATCGGCGCCCTACCCGCCCTCACGCATGTGGATCTTGACGATTGCACCGCGCTGAAGGACGCCACGCCGCTGGGCACCTTGAAGCACCTGGAGGTCGTGAGCCTCTCCGATTCGGCGGTCACGACCTTGCCGCAGGGATGGCGAGGCCCCGTCACGCACCTCACCCTCAAGAACTGCCAGGGACTCAAGTCGCTGGGTGAGTTGCCTGCCGCCCTCGTGAAACTGGTCTGCGATGGCAGCAACAGCCTGGCCCGTCTGGATGGCATGCAAGCGTGCCAGGCGCTGGAGGCGATCTCGGCGGAGGCGTGTACCGCGCTGGCCGATCTGGGCAACCCGCCTGCGACTCTGCGCGAGCTGGACGTACGCCGGTGCAAGAGCCTCACGTCCCTCGCTGGCCTGCAAGCGTGTCCGCAGCTTCAGATAGCGGGCATTCCTCTGTCCGTCACCGACGCCAGCGCCCTCAAGACCCTGGCGAGCGTGACGATCCGGATCGACATGAATGAACTGGGTCTCCCCGCGAAGAAGGGCGACTTGATGGTGCTGCACACCGCCTTCATCGACGCCATCAACACCCTGCCCAGCGTGAAGCTGGAATTGAAGGGCCCCTCAGGCAGCTGGTACAGCCAGAGCCACATCGACATGACGGTGTTCCAGCAGTTCAAGACGCTGGAGAGCCTGAACTTTGGCGACTTCGACTTCAGCAGCAAGGTCGAGGCGCTGACCTGGCTGGTGAATCTGCAGGGGCTGCAAAGCGTGGTGTTCTACGCGCGGGGGAACATGTCGCATACGCTGGATGGGGGGGTGTATGACTCTCCCAAGAAGGTGAAGGCGCTGCAGTTGAGGGTTTGTCAGGAGGCGAAGATTAAGGTGCCGGGGCATTTGGGCTCGTGAGCGGCTCACCGGCGGGTTCGCGGCGGCACGGGCAGGACGCAAACCCCAAGCATTATTCAGTATGAAACACCGCCCCGCCTTCGTGAGACTCAATGAATTCATAGCGTACCGTTCGAGCTAGAGCGTTCGAAAGCGAAACAGGAGATACAAAACCTGTCCGCTCTACTGCCGTACTGTAAACCGAGTTGGAGCAGAATTTTTTAACTCGGATAGAGCTGATTGCAAACTCACGCCCGGTCAATCTGGCAATTACGTCAAAAACTCGCCCTATGAGAAAACCGATGAGAAAAGGCAATCTAAATCGAATTCTATCGGATCGCCCAAGAATCCGACGAACACACGCCACCAAGTCGTTCATCGTGAAGTCAGGCTTGTCAGAAAAATTATAGACATGAATACCGGGCTCAAAGTTAATACTGTACTCAACAAAGGCAGCAATATTTTCAACGTAGGCAAGGGACTTGCGATTTTTGCCGTCGCCAATCATGATAAACCTGCCGCAAGCTATCTGCTTCAGAAGATTGTATACGTTACCTCGATTTTGCTCACCAAAAACCACAGTCGGCCGGACAATAACTAAGGTGCGGTCCGTCGGCGCCTCAAAGTACCAATCCTTAAAAATCTCCTCCGCCCGATGCTTTGTTCTCCCATATTCATTAAACGGAGAAATAGCACCCGACTCATCCTTGCCGACCGGTGCAAAACCGTAACCCGCAACACTGCTGGTAACGACAATTT
>JACCDJ010382598.1_pt1 | contig 12249 bp, 11 predicted proteins | sample 7444481 | NCBI WGS metagenome assembly JACCDJ01 (sample SAMN15323435, study PRJNA562643) | freshwater metagenome | isolation source: river surface water | place: USA:Blue River Watershed | collected 2017-08-15 | reverse complement strand
CCACGACGCCTCGCTCACGAGGGAGAGGAGGTTGTTCTTGGGAGGAGGGTCGGGAATCGTCGGTCCTGTGCCTGCCATGGTCGACACCTACCACAACGCCGGAGCGTCGCGTCCTGGCTACATCCGGAGGGGCATCACCACAGTGAGCTGCGTCGTGCTCGCGAGGTCCGCGCCGACCTCCTCGGGCCTACACACGACGACAGGTTCCGTCGGTCCGTCGAGGCTCACCACGGCGCCCTCGCCCTCCACCGCCGCGAGTGCTTCCTTCAGCAGGTTCGGGTTCACGCGCACCTTCAGGCCCGGTTTCTTCACCGGCGGGGAAACCGCTTCGATCTCGACCGTGTCCTCTGCGGTGCCCTTCTCCGGCGAGCTCACGTCTAGGTGAAGCAGCTTCGCACCGTGGGCGACCGACAGGACCACGCCAGCGACGTCCACGTCGGCGGCGAGCCGGACTGACGCGAGCGCGTCGAGGAGCTTCTGTCGGTTGAACGTGAGCTGCGTGCCCCACGCGTAGCGCCCCAAGAGGTCTTTGTACGGCGGAAAAGGGTCACCCACGACGCTCGACACGAAGTCGATGTTGCCGACCCGAGCCCCGAAGGTGTCGTCCGTGGCGGCGACGAGGACGTCCTGCTGTTCGTTCGCCAGCGCGACGTCGAGCAACTTCATGAGGGCCTCGGCGTGGCGACGCGAGAGGAGCACCTTCGCCAGCGGCGCGCCCTTCAACGGCCGCACGATGCGGGAGAGACGGCTACCGTCCGTCGAGACCGCGTCCACCTGCTCGTTCCCCATGACGAGGAAGATGGCGTTCAGCGCGGCTTTCGTCTGGTCCGTGCTGCTTGCGTCCATCGTGGCGCGCAGCACGTGGAGCAGCGTGGCCGTGGGGCAGACGACCTCTTTCACCCCCGGGTACTTGAGCGTCGTCGTGGGCCACAGGTTGTCCGGGAGCATGGAGACGCCGTACCAGCGGGGGTGCGTATCGGACCGCACGCGCACGCGGTTGTCGTTGTCCATCGTCTCGATCCGTACGGCCCCGTCCGGCATGTGCTCGACCCGGCTGATGACGTCCTTGTTGATCAGCGCGGCGCCCCCGCGGTTCACCTCGCACGCAAGCGTGGCACGCATGAGCAGGTGAAGGTTCGTCCCTTCGACGACGAGGCCGTCTCCGGTAGCGTTCGTCGTGAACCGCAGGTTGCTGACCGAGAGGCCCAGCTTCGAGTCGGCTGTCGCCTTGCCGAGGGGGGCGAGCACGCGCTCGAGGTCACGCTTCGGGATCGAGATGTCCATGCGGCGTCAGGCTGCGCACGAGGGTTGGGCCGTCAACGCGATCTCCTCCGCGGCAAGGCGGACGAACCGTGCGTGGAGCACGGGCGCCTGGTACCTCGCCGCGCCCTTCGCCATCGTCCACCGCAGGAGCGCGCGCTTCGCGTGCTGTCCGACGTGGCGCGCGTAGTATCGGTGGTCGCGAACGTCCGTGACGTACACCGCGGGGTGCCCCCGGAACTGCGTCGCGGTGACGTCGAGGATCAGCCCGTCGAGCTCCACCCACGCGTGGCTGCTCAGGCATCCGACGAACCGAAACCAGGTCGCGCAGAATCCGGCAGCGCGCCGATCGTCGTACACCCCGACGACGAGCTTCGCGCGCAGGCCGAGCCGCTGAAGCGCGGCGGCGAGGATGCTCGACGCGATGGCGCACCCACCGGCGAGGTCGGCCCCGATGGTGTCCGGAAAAGCCCGCCGCAGCCGGTGGACGGCGCGGCGTACCAGGGCGCCGACGCGACCGAAGAAGGTCTGTGGTCGGTGACGCTTCGTGTGCGATGCTGGCTTCATGGATCCTCTCGTGCAGATGTTCGGTCCCCTCGTTCCACTGGCGGCGCTCGTCGCTGCCCTCGTCGCCCTCATCCGTGACGCCGTCCCCAAGAACCGGCGCGGGCAGCCACGGATCGACGGCCACGCCGTCCTCGGCCTGGTCGCCGTCGCCTCGGTCCTCGTGGTCTTCTGGTCGCACACCCGCAGCGGGGAGCCGCTCGCGTGGAGCAAGCTCGCCGTGGACGCCGCGGTGCTCTTCGTCCTGTCGGCGGGTGGTACCCGCTGGGCGCAGCGCCTCCGCGATCGTGGGGTGGTGCCAGAGGGGTCCTCGGACGACCCCACGAAGTAAGCCGTGGTCACCGCCTGTTTATAGTGACGCTTGCGCGCGTGTAAAGTCGTCCGCATCCTCTCGCGATGCCCCGACGTCTCGGTCCCCCTCTCCTCGTGCTCGACTTCGACGGCGTGATCGCCGAGTGCATCCCCGGCGAGTCCGCTCTTGACCGGCTCCGGCGGGACGCCGTGTGCCGGTTGGCGCGCATCGTCGCGGAGACCGGCGCGGAGGTGGTCGTGTCGTCCACGTGGCGGCGGGACACCCGCACGGGGGTCGGCTGGTCCGGACCGCAGCTTGAGGTGCTGCTCAGCACGTTCGGCTTCAGCGGACGCATCGTCGGCGTCACGCCCTTTCTGCCAGGCGGGAGACGCGCCGCGGAGATCCAGCACTACCTCGACCGGATGCCGACCGAGCCGCGGGCCCTGTGCATCCTCGAAGACGACCACCCGATGGAGCACCTCACGCCGTGGACCGTCCGCACCGACTACGACGTGCGCCTCACGGATGCCGATGCGGCGAAGGCCATCCGACTGCTGACGACGCGCGGCCGATCCGCTCGGCCTCCTCGCCGGTCGATCGCCGCCGCGTAGGCGCCCTCTCGGTGCGCGGGGTGTGCGATGCTCCCCGCATGGGAAAACGCACCATCCTGCAACCCGGGGCTTCGTGCTCCGACCTGATCGTCTACGCCCACATCGACGGCGACATCCTCCGCCCCGTCGTGCCCGCCGTCACCGGCGACGCCTTCATGACCATCTTCGCTGGCGCGGGGACCAGCGCCTACCGCGGCATCGTGGAGAAGGCCGGCGGCTGGCGGGGCTTCGTGGCCGGCGCCGAAGAACAGCTCGGCCACTCCGTCACCCGCACCTGCCTGATCACGTGGAGCGCTGGCTCCCAGGTCGCCCTGGAGGCGTGCGCCGCCGAGGACCCACCCGACGCCGTCGTGATGCTGGACGGGCTCTACGCCGGCAAGCCGAAGGGCGCGAAGGTGGGCGACGGGCTGGTCGTCCCCTCGCCGGGGCTCGAGGCCGTCGTTGCGTACGCCCTGCGCGCGGCGCGGAGGGAGCGCACCGGGCGCGGCGTGGAGCGCGCGATGGTGATCTTCCACAGCCGCATCGCCACCACCTACGCGAGCTCGAAGGAGTGCGCGGAGTACGTCCAGGCGCGCGTCGAGGCGGAGCTGGGCCCGATGGCGCCGGCGACGGACGTCAGCCCCGCCATGCTCGACGGGCACTTCTTCGTCGAGGCGCTGGCGCTGGGCAACCTGCGCATCGTCGAATTTGCCGGCGCGACGGCGGGCGAGCACGTCCGGGAGGCCCACCTGTGGGACGAGGCGGCAAAGCTCTGGGTGCCGTGGGTCTCGAGCCCGAACACCTGCGACCCGACGCTCTCGCCCGGGTGGACCTTCCCCCGCGTCCTGCGAGTCACCTCGCCGATGATGCGCGGCGCCGACGTCCGGGCGTGGCAGGCGTTCCTGATCGAACAGGGGGTGGAGCTCGCGGTCGACGGCGTCTTCGGCCCGCGCACCCTCGCGGGGACGACCACGTGGCAGCGAGCCTACGCGCTGCCGGAGACCGGTGCCGTGGACGCCCGGACCTTCGGCGCGGCCGTGGCCGCCGGCTTCGTCTCCGGGGGCGTGGCGGGCCCGAAGGAACCCACCGGCGAGCCGACGCCCATCGTGCCAGTGGAGAAGCCCACGCTCGTCCAGGCGGTGCTCGCTCGCGCTCGGAGGGACCTCGGCGTGCGGGAGGACTTGGGCCACAACGACGGCGTGCGCATCCGGGAGATGATGAAGCCGTTCGGCGTCCTCCCGGGGAGCAACTGGTGTGCGGTCGCCCTCTCGGCCTGGCTGCGCGACGGGGCCTCGGACGCCGCGGTCGTCCCGCCCATCGCGGGGTCGGCGGGCGCGCAGGCCATCATGGCGCAGTTCAAGGCGGCGAAGCGCTGGCTGTCCGCCTCGGAAGCCAGGAAGAACCCGCGCCTCGTGCGACCGGGGATGGTGCCCGTGTGGGATCGGGCCACCCTCGGCAAGCCCGAGACGTCGTGGTTCGGGCACATCGGGCTGACGATCACCGGTGCGGAGGACGACGGCAACTTCCGAGCGATCGAGGGGAACAGCGGGGCGAACGGCGCGCACGTCGAGACGATGGCCAGGCATCTCGGCGACGCCCGGCTCTTCGGCTTCGGCCTGCTCACCTGAAACGGCAACGGCCGGGGGTTGCCCGGCCGTTTCGTCCCCCTCCCTCACGCCTCGTTCAGATTGCGACCTTGACCTGATCGTCGAGCACGAACTCCACCTCCCGGCTCTCGCCGCCGAGGTCGAGCTTGAGCTTCGTGACGTCGAAGGTGCCGAGGTCGGAGAACCACACCTGTCCGACGATGATCGCGAACTTCCGGGCCGCGATCTCGGTCTGGAGGCGCCGCGTCTCCTTCACCGCCTGCTTGGCCTGGTCGCCTACCCACTTCTCGAAGAGGGCCTCCTTGTCCGCCGCCTTGGCGAAGAATGGGCTCGCGCGGAAGGCGTCCACCTCGGCGAGGTAGGGCACCATGAGCTTGGCGGCGGGGGTGAGCGCCTTCGGCTTCTTCGCCTTGGGGTCGGGCTCCATGCGGGAGCGCACGTCCTCCACGCTCGGGAGCGAGGAGAAGCCCGGCACCTTCACGTCGAGCTGCTTAGCCATGAAGAAGTCCCGCGAGGGCGCGGCGGTCGACTCCACGCGGAAGCCGCTGTGGTCCGTGATGCCGTTCTCGTCGAGCCACGCGGCGGCCTCCTTGCCGTAGACGGTGGCGAATCCGGTGCTCTGGCGCTCCGGCGTGTAGTGCTTCCACACCTTCGCCGCGGCCTTCAGCTCGAGGAGCTTCCACGTCTTCTCGGCGAGATCGCGCGCGCTGGCGCTGTTCACCATGTTCTGGTTGATCACCGGCGTGCGGCGGAGGTCGATCACTAGCTCGAAGATGCCGTCGCTCACCTCCTTCACCACGTCCACGGTGGGGTCGACGACGTCGAGCGCGAGCAGCGTCTCGTAGACGGTCTTCGGCACGCGTACGGGGAGCCACTCGACGTGGACGAACCCGTCCTTCACCACCGTGTAGGTGCGGTAGCGGTACGTGGACACGACCTCGGGGAGGGCCTTGCGGATCGCCTCCGGCACGTCCTCGGCGGAGAGGTCGACCGTGCCGGGCTGCTTCACGCGGAAGCTCAGGTTCGGCATGCCCTCCTTCCACACGAGGTCGCCGATCGCGTAGCCGCCCTCCTTCCACGTCGGGTCCAGCACGAACTTGAGGGGCTGCTTGCGGCCGTTGAGGATCGCCCCAAGCTTCGCGAGCACGTCGCGGAGCGAAGCGACCTCGCGCTCGCCGGCCTTCTCCCCCATCTCCTTCGCCAGCTCCGCCACCTGCTCGCTCTCCGTGACGGTGAGCATGTCCGCCTTCGACTCGGCCTTGCGGCCGATCCGGGTGTAGGTGAACGCCGCGGACTCCGTGAGGATCCGGCAACGCTCGTCACCAGCGAGGAGGTCCAGCACGTCGAGGATGGTCGTGGCGTCATCGCGGGGGACGCGCTTCGGGTCGTATCCCTTCTCGTACCAGCCCGTGCCCGCCGTCGCCGCGGCCTTGCAGCGGTCGATGAACGCGCTGTAGCGCTGCTTGCCGAAGCACAGCCCGAACTCGTCGATGAAGGACACGTCGCCGAGGGCGCGGAGGAACGACCACACGAGCTTCGGCTGCACGCGCTGGGCGTAGAGGGCCATCGCGGCGTAGGCGGCCGCCATCACGTGCTTCGTCTTCACGCGCGCCGCTTCCGGGACGCCGGCCACCTCCGCGAGCGTCTGGAGGACGATGCCCGCTGGCGCTTCGCTCAGACACCACACCTCCGTGAGGTGGCCCGGGACCGACACCCCGGCGCTGGGCGCGCCCTTGCCGGCGATCTCGTCGGCGCCGAAGGTGAGCACCTCGTCCCCGTCCAGCGCGAACGCGAAGCCGCCCACGGGCATGCCGTTCAGCAAGACCTGCGTCTTCTTCGCCGCGGGCGTCTTCTTCCCCATCGCGGCCACGAAGACCGGCTCGTAGGCGGCGAAGTCCGCCGCGTAGATCACCGACCCGCCCGCCTTCTCCGCCATGCGCGTGAGGGTCGGCCGGTCGGCGTAGGGGCCGAACTCGATGAAGGTCGCGCTCGCGAGCCGGGGGGCGATGGCCGCCACGGCGGCGTAGATGTCTTCCTTGCGCCAGCAATTGTCCATGCCGTCGGAGAGGAAGAACAGGGCCGCGCGGCCTGGGTTCTTGCGGTCCACGCGGTCGAGCACGGCCGCGACCTCCCGGAGGGGCTCCACGAAGGCCGTGAGGCCCACCGGCTTCAGCCAGCGGTCGATCGCGCGGTGGACCTCGGTCAGGTCCTTCATATTGGCGAGGCGAACGCCTTCGACGCCGGGGAGGACGCCGAACTCACCGCGGCCGGAGAACCAGACGATCGTGATCGTGTCGTCCTCGCCGATCAGGCTGGGGACCTTCGCCTTCACGCTCGCGCGGAGGTTCGGGAGATCCCAGGACATCGACCCCGAGCAGTCGATCACGAGGACGTGGTTGGTGGGCTCGGGCTTCGGGGGAGGCGCGGCAATGGCGGACGCGAGAGTGTAGCAGACGAGGAAGAGGCCATCGGCCACCTTCCAAGATGTGGCCGTCGAGGTTGCTTTCATGCGTCTGTGATAATCACCGCGTCGTGACCGTCAACTTGACCCGGCCCGCGCTCTGGGTAACCTGCTCGGGCCGGGCAGCCTCCCCACGTTCTGGAGCGTGACGCACGGTCCACGCTTGAGAGGGGTCGCTGCCCGTTTTTATTCGCCCGGCCCACGGATCGTCGTGTCCACCACGCGGGCCGGGCGGATCAGGTTGACGGTGGTCTTCCCGCTCTTGAGCTGCGACTTCGAGCGCACGTGGAGCTTCCGTCCGCCGGGAGCGTCTTCCGCCTCGTCCTCCACGAACCGCACGGTCCTCCAGAGGAGGTGGAACACGAGGAGCGCCACGCCCACCCAGGCGAACACCCGCTCAAGCGTCGTGATCTTCTCGGGCTCCGTGAGGAGCTTGGCGATGCACCCTCCGGCATACCCGAACGTAACCTGATAGGCGACGCCCGCTGCCACGCGCCGCCAGAGCGACCGGACGACGACGGTCACAGGTCGTCCCTCTGGATCGCCGCCAGCGTGTCGACGCGGGTCCCGCCGCAATTAAAGGCCTCGAACTCCCGGGCCACCTTGGCGGCGACCACGAGCGCTTGAGCCAGCCTCTCCGCGGAGTCCGCGCCGAGGATGAACCGGTTCGTGATCACCCGGATCGCGGTCACGCGCTGGCCGCACACGACGCGGACGCGGACCCCTCCGCCGAGGGGCGACCACTCGGCCACGAACGGCCCTCTCGCGTCCACCCTGACGTCGAGGTCGCCGGCCACTTCCCGACATCGGCCCACGAACTTGGCGGCGAGCTCGAGCTTGCTGTCTTCCTGCATGCCGACGAGCTTCAGCACGAGGGTGGCGCGGTCAACCGGCCGGCGACCTCGATCCTCGGGTACGGCTGGGCGTCCTTCGCCAGCGCGCGCTTCACCGACCTGTCGAGGCCGAAGGCGTAGCGGAGGTTGCCTGGGTGCCGCGCCGTGCGGGTGAGCCTCGGGAGCCACGTGGCCAGCCAGGCGCGGCTGTCGTCCTCTTCGCCGAGGGGAGCGGCGCCCACGCGGATGAGCTGCTCGGCGGCGTACACCCACCCACGCTCGCGGGTTCGGATCTTCGACAGCGCCCGCTCGTTCAACACCACGCCGTTGGGCAAGAGGCGCAGCGTGCGGGGCGTCGCCCGGCCGAGGTAGGCCGCGTTGGTGGCGCGGTAGATGATCCCGGCGTGGCCGGGAAAGACGACCACGCCAGCGGCGTTGGAGCGCGGCATGGGGTCCGAGAAGCTCACGATGCCCTCGATCGCCTCCCGGCGGAGGAGCTCGAAGCACCGGGCCAAGAACCAGCTTTCGCCATTACAGGGGACCAGGTCGAGCAGCACGAAGCGCCCGAGCTCCACGGCGACTTCCCGTGGGCACGGCAAGCAGTCCAGCACGGCCCCCTGCATGGGGACGGAGAACACCGCCACGCCGACGAGCAGCCCACCCCAATAGAGGCCGTAGCGGAAGCGAGCGGCCGGAAAAGACCCGCTGTAATGATGCTGGACGACGAAGTTCTTGGCCGTCGTGTCGTCGCGGATGGGGGCGACCTCGTAGTGCGCTGGGACGATCACCTCGCCGGCGGGCCGGTAGCTGTCCCGGCCCTCGCGCCAGCGCTGGGGGCGGTCGGTGATCATGGTCGTCCGATCGGCTGCTCGGCGATCTCCACCCCCAGCCCAGCGGCCGTCCCCACGACCAGCGCGTACGCCCCGCCCCGGTCCTGGTAAGGCTCGCTGTACACGAGACGGGCGACCCCCGCGTTGAGGAGAGCCTTGGCGCACGACCAGCACGGGAACGCCGTCGTGTAGACCGTGGCGCCGTCCACGCGCACCCCGTGCCGGGCCGCCTGCGCGAGCGCGTTGATCTCGGCGTGGACCGTGCGGGCGCAGTGTCCCTGGATCATCAGGCAGCCGGCGTCGTCGCAGTGGGCCATGCCGCGCACGCTGCCGTTGTACCCGGTCGCGAGGATGCTTCTGTCCCTCACGAGAACGGCGCCCACGTGCTTCCGCGGGCAGGTGGCGCGCGTGGCCACTTCGGCGGCGATGCGTGCGAAGTATTCGTCCCAGGTCGAGCGGCTCATGTCGCCCCTCGAGCCTCGCGCGAGGTACTGATGTACCCGGCATCCCAGGCCCGATGCTCGAGCGCGGTCTCGGGGTACGGGTTGGCATCGCGGTGATGCGGCCACTTCGGATCGCCGGAGGGGCACGGGTGCAGCATGTACGCGCGCCCCTCCAGGAACGCGGGAGTCTGCCAGAGACGATGCTGCTCGATCTCCACCACAAACGGCCAGTGGTACGTCCCGTATGGGGCCTTGAAGGCCATGCCATCGGGCTCATAGCCGACGAGCGCGAGGAAGGTCTTCGCCTCCGTCCAGAGGCGGCGCTCCCACGCCGCTGTCTTCTTCGACGGATGCAGCCGCTTTTCGGACGGCAGCGCGCGCCACCGGAGAAGCTCTGGCCAGAGGCGGTACGACGGCTCCGGCGCTTTCTGCACAGCGCGAGCGGCGAGCAGCCCGAGGAGGGACGCCCGCGCCTCCGGCATGCCAGGTGCCGCGGCGAGCGCAGCTTCATGCTGCGCCTTCTCCCGCTCTTGGACGCGAGCGGCCTCAACGACCTTGGCGACCCGTCGCCACCGCGGATCGTCGTCGCTCAGGTTGATGATCGCGGCGTCGAGCGCATCCCAGCCATCGGCGTCGTCGAAGTCCGGGGCGCAGTCGCCGGTGAGCGCGTCGATCTCCTCGTCGGCGCCGTCCTCGGTGAGATGTCCAGAGAGCTTGGCGCCGCACGTCTCGCAGTACGGCGGCGAGTCGTGGCCGATGTCGAACCCGCCGTCGATCGCGGCGCGGTACCGCTCCTCGTCGCTCTCGCACTCGTCGTAAAGCTCCTCGAAGCCCTTGGGGTCCGCGGCGTACTTTTCATCGACCAACTTCTCGGCGCAGTCCCGGCAGAACTCGTCGCTTGCGTCGTGGAAGTCGCCGTCGAACCAGTAGCAGGCGAGCTTCTCGGCAGCGCCCGCGGCGTGGCGGGCGATGAATGACCGCAGTTCGGAGACCATCTCCCCGGTGATCGCCGCGCGCGCGACCATCTTCACGAAGTACCCGTTGTGGATCCGGGCGCGGTCGGTGGCCCACGTGTGCCCGCTGTGCCGCGGGTCGGCCCAGCGCACCGCCTTGTGCTGCTGTGCCAACCACACGAAGCCGTCCTCCGTCGGCTTCTCCTCGGGGGCCATACGCGCCCAACAGAGGTACATCCCCCGACGCTTGCCCCGTCCCTTGATTACGTGCCGATCCATCGTCGTCACCTCACGACCGATCCACGCTCGGTCGGCTCGACGGTAATCACCCCGTCGCACGCGCCAACCAGGCGGGCGTCGTTCGGTGGCACGAGCAGCACGAGCTTCGCGCCGTTCCGCGCCGCCCCATCCCGCAGCATCGCCAGCCACGGCTCCACGAGCGGCTCCCGCACGGCGCTGGTCATCTCGTCGATCGTGAGGGTCGCGTCCTTCACCCCGCCCCCGCGGCGCACCACCGCTGCGCCGGCAGCGAGGAAGATGGCCGTCGCCACGATCACCTCCTGCCCGCCGGAGCTACCGCCGTTCGTGGACCGCGCGTCGTACTCCAGGCCGGTGTCCTGCTCGACGAGCTTCCACCGGGCCTGCTCCACCTCCCGCTTCCCCGACTCGCGGAGGGGGTCGTACGCGAGGATCCACCGGAAGCCGTGGGCCTGAAGGAGGTCGGTCGCGTGGTCGGCGATCTCCGTGCCGATCGCGTCGGCCTCGAACGCCTGGATCCCCTTCTTGTCGAGCGCGCGGAGGAGAGCGGCGAGGTCCCCCAGGTCGCGCTCCATGAGGTCGAGCGCCTCCTTCTCCTCGGCGAGGAGCCGCACGTCCTCCTCCCGCTGGCGCACCGCCACCTCGAGCCGGGTGAGCTGGCGCTCAAGCTGGCGCACCTGCTGTTCCAGGTCGCGCTGGCGCGTCGCCGTCGGGAGGGGGCCACGCGACCAGCGCGCGACGAAGGCGGCGCTGTCCTCCCTGGCCTCGGAGAGCGCCTGCTCGGCGGCGTCCACCTTGGCGCGCGCGGCGGTCTCTTGCTCCCGCAGGGCAGCCAGCCGGCCCTGGATCTGCTCGCGCTTCCCCGCGGCGGCGAGGAGCCCACCCAGCCGTCGCGCCTCCTCCGCCCAGCGCGTGGCGGCCGCACCCGCCTCACGGACAGTGGTCGCCAATTCGGCCTGTCGCGCATCCACGATGCGGAGCCGCCACGTCAGCACCGCGAGCAGGTCGCTCTCTTCGTCGATGGTGCTCTCCGCCGTCGCCTGCTCGACCTCGCACAGCGCCAGCTCGTCCAGCACGGCGGCCGCGCGCTCCATGTCGGCGAGCCGCTGGGCAGCCGCGTTCCTGTCGGCGGTGAGCGCCTGGAGGCGCGCGCGGTTCTGCTTCGGGTTGGCGGCGAGCGCGGCGGCGGCGAGGCGGCGGATCTCGCCCACTTGTTGGAGCAGGTACTCCGGGTCCAGATCCTCGAGCGCGCTCTCGGCCAAGTCGTGGACGGCGACGAGCGTGGCGCCGTGGTCCGTGCGCTCGATCTCCGCCATCGCCTCGTTCACGGCCGCCTCTGCGGCGCACACGGCTTCGCGGGCGCCGCGGAGACCGGCCTCCGCGGCGAGGCTCTCCGGCTTCTTCGCCAGCCGAGCGACCATGCGGGCCACGCGGGCGCGCTCGTGCGTGATGCGCCCCTCCGTGCGCTCGATCTGCTCCGCGAGGTCGGCCGCCTCGCGCGCGTTGCCCTCGGCCTCGACCTGCGCCCGCTGGCATCGCGCGACCTCTTCTGCGTGAGCGACGCTGGCCCTCTCGGCGTCGGCGCGGGCGGCGCCAGGCTCCGGGAGTCCAGCAAGCTCCTCCTCCGCCAAGGCGCACGCGTTCGCGACGGCGGCGTGGGCGAGCACGAGGCCGTCCCGCTCTTGCTGGGCCCGCCCCTGCTCGTCCAGCACGTCGAGCAGCGCCGCCCCGTCTTCCTGCTCGGCGGTGAGGGCGGCGAGGGTGACGCGCGCCGTCTCCTCCTCCCGCTGCACGGCGGCGAGGGCGGGAGCTGGGTCGCCCATCCTCGCGACGGACTCGCGCTTCGCCTTGGCCTGCCCCTTCAGCGCCGTGCCCTCCGTGCGGACGAGGTCGGCGAGCGCCTTGAACCTGGACGAACCGGCGAGCGTGAGGAGTGCGTCCTTCAGCGATCCGTCGTAGAGGTCGAGGAGTCCGTTCCGCTTCGGCGGCAGGAAGGCGATCTGCTCCAACACGGACCGCTCTGGGATGCGGCTCTCCGCCCACGCGTAGTAGCCCTCGCGGCCCCCGTGGTAGGTGGTCCCTCCGTCCACGTCCACGGTCTTCTGGGTGGCGTTCTGGCGCACCGTCCACGCGCCGTCCCGGGTGGTGACGGCGACTT
>JACCDJ010870313.1_pt1 | contig 12253 bp, 6 predicted proteins | sample 7444481 | NCBI WGS metagenome assembly JACCDJ01 (sample SAMN15323435, study PRJNA562643) | freshwater metagenome | isolation source: river surface water | place: USA:Blue River Watershed | collected 2017-08-15 | reverse complement strand
GTTGGAAAGATGAATGATAAAAAAGCAGAATTTTATAAAAAATGATAATATTTTATGGTTTAAATAATATAAAAATTACTAGGATTATTATTAAAAATAATATATAATTATATAACATATTCCATGATTCATTTTTAATAATTTTATCAGTATCTTCTTTATTTATTGGCATTGTTAATATTTTTTTATAAATGTCAGATAATTTTTGGTCAACATCAATGAATTTTTCTTTATCATCTTTTTCATCTTTTTCATTAGAATTATCATCGTTTTCTTTGCTTTCGTTATTATCTTTATATTTTAATTTGAATAATTTTTCAGACATTTTATTATTGTTTTCATCAATATTATCATTAATCAAAGAACCAACTGGTTTGTTACGAATATTTGCTGGATAAATATTATCATTTGATGGGTCATATAAATATTTTCCATATGGTGTTCTATACGCATGAGTATCAGTATAATTATTACCAATTTTTAAAATTTGGTCATCATATGAACCTATAACACTATATGATGGCTCTTCTGTGTTTTTTGGATCTTTAGTAATTTTTGGGTTTGGTAATTCAACTTTATGATAATTTTTAGGATTTAAGTTGTCGAGATGATTATCCATCTCTGAATAACCATACCGGACAATTAACTTTTTATAACCTTCTGGATATAATTCTTTTAATTTATTAGTTTTTTCTTCATAAAATGCTTTATAATTATCTGCAATTTTATTTACTATATCATTATATTCACGCCAATTTTGCAATGATTGTTCCTGAACATTCTGCCTATTTTCAACAGATTCTTTTAATTGTTGATTATACATTTGATTATGATATTCAGACATTTTAATAGCTTCTTTAAAATTATTTGGAATTGGTGTCGGATTGGCGGGTTTTTTAACATTACTTGTATCATAATTTTTGTTTCCATCATTATTTAAATTATATTGAACTAAAACATTTGGATTATATGTAGGATTAACATCACGATTAAATATTGGTTTTATATTATCTGGATTAATATTACGTTGTTTCAAAAAATCTTGTAAAATTTTATCATTTTGCGAATCATCACTATATTGAATATCATCTTTAGTGACTGTTTTTGACCCTTTGAAACGATTACTAAAATTTTGAGAAAAATTTGGAATTTTGATATCTTGTTCATATTTCCATGCTTCATTTTTTTTTTGGGCTTCATCTTTAATATAATCAAATGTTGAATCATCAATTATTGTATCATTTTTATAATCATTTCTAAAATAAGTTTGGTTATTTGGTTTATCAGCTAATAAATTATTAATCCCATTATCTTCATGGTCTATTCTTCTATAACCTTCTTCACGATATTCCATGAACGGAATAGGACCAAATGGAGGATTATCATAATCATCATCTGCCGATTCTTTATATAAGTTATCGGTAATTGGTTCAAATGATTCTTTTATTGTTGCTTGACTCATTTCTATTTACATTCTCTAAAGAAAAAAAAGTTCCTGGTTTTACATTATTCATTATTTATTATTTTATTCTTTCTTTTATGAATCATTTTCTTTTTCAGATTCACTTACTTGTTCACTATCTGATTCACTTACTTGTTCACTATCTGATTCATTTTCTGATACATTTTCTGATACATTTTCTGATACATTTTCTGATACATTTTCTGATTCATTTTCTGATACATTTTCTGATACATTTTCTGATACATTTTCTGATTCATTTTCTGATACATTTTCTGATTCATAATCAGTATGGTTCTCTTCTTCTAATTGTTTTTGTTTCATATTTTTATTTCTAAATAAATCTTCTAAATTGGTTAAACATGAAGGGCATGTTTTATTAAATTGTGTTAACCATGGTTCTATACAACTAGAACAATAAAAATGATTACATAATGTTTTTCTAACTTTTTCCGAAATTAATGTTTGACATATTGAACAGAAAGTATCAGATGGAACTTCTTCTTTATCAACTAAAGGAGCAACATTATCAATGTTTTTTACTGGTTTTTTTACATCTTCTAAATTAGATAAATTTTGATATGGTGATGGTGCATTATTAGTATTTTGTAATCCATCTATTAAATTATTTAATACATTATTATTGACATTTGTTAATCTAAAATGAAAAATAGGTTCTGGAGTATCTGAATCAATATCAGATTCAGTTTCATTATCTTCATTTATTTGGTTAAAATCATTAATTACTTGTCTATAAAAATTTATAAAAGATTCAGATAATGAAGTATTTGATGTAAATACAGATTCATCTATTGAACCAATTATTGAACTAAAATCATTATGGTTTTCATCATTTGAACTTGTTAAAGAATTAGTTAAGGTTTCGTTAAATGATTCAGTTAAAGAATTTAATCCTGATTGATTAAACATATGTGAACATTCTCTAACATGATTTAAATAATTATTAAAATCAATGAAAACATTACATAATTCACATTGTATTAATTCAGACATTCCCCTTTTTATTTTTTTTTATTGAATTATATAATAAATATTATTCTTATTATTTTTTACATAAAATAAAAACATGAAATAAAAACATGAAATAAAAACATGAAATAAATAAAATGAATTTAATAAGTTATTAATGAAGCATCATTTTGGGTTGTAGTAAGTATTAGTGAATTATTTGATTCATTGATAACTGATAATTTATTTTGTTCATTAAGAGTTTGATTATAACATTGATTAAATGTTTGTTGAAAATATGATTTTGATTTTTCTAAACTATCATTCATATTATTATATAAAAAACTAGTGATTGACCATTCAGGATAATTCTTTTGGAAAATTTCGAAAGATTTTTGAGTCTTTTTATTTTCGGTTATTTGTATAGAATTCATAAATAAACAATCTTTTATAACTAAACCATTTATAGAATGATGAGTTATTAGATTATCAATAATATATTTACAAATAACATCCGATTCTTTATATAAAACAAATCTTAATATATATGGTGTTATAATTAAACAATAAAATTCCTCAAATAGTAGAATAATACGTTGAGGAAATAATTTATTGATTTTTTTTAATACTTTATCACTCCTAGGATTCTCCTTCCATTCAAAAGGAATATCCATATAATCATTCATTTTATTTAACATTTTTTCAATTTGGTTATTGAAATTTTTATTTATAAAAGATTTACTTATAGCTATTATACCACCAATAATACCCATATACCATAAAATAGGTTTTCCAGATGAAATATTTAAATTGATTAAAAGATTCTCATTGAGAATAGGTAAAATTAATAATAATAAAAATAATGAACCTAATACAAAAGTTATAAATTTCGCAATAGTAACCATTATACTAGAAGGGAATTGTTTTATATAATCTTTTGTCGATGCAGAAGCTTTATTCATTCTTTCATGAAATAAATGGGGTAATTCATTATAATATCTAAATTTCCATAAAGCTTTAATAGTCCATTGACGATTAACTAATAAGTTTGGATTATTATAAAATTGTTCACCATATTGTAAAATCATATATAATAACATAAATAATAATACAATTGGCATAAATATTAAATTCAAAATAGCAACCCTAGATAAACGATTTTTTACTTGACTTAAATATTTACTTAAACATGCTTTATTATCTATACTAATTTCTCTATTTTCATTTATTAAAGGATTAATAAAACAAAAAATGAAATTCCATTCTAGCAATTTAGTTAAAGGATATTTATGAAAAATTAATTCATCAAGATGGTCATAAATAGAAATTATCAAATTTTCTTTTGTCATTATTTGCATTTGTAAAGTATATGTATTCAAATTAGGAATACAATAATGTTTAATAATTTTATTACTTATTTCATTCCATGTAAGGGTTTCTAGTTCCTTGGAATCAATATCTAAATCAGTTTTATATATTTTTCGTATTTTCCAGAATTTTCTAACACTTGCATAAATTGTTATTAATTGAACTAACATATAACAAACAAATATTACAAAACAAATTGTTATAAATATATTAAAATTCCAAAAATTATGAGGGTTTATAAAATTACTTATTGATATAGGTTCATTAATTGAATATCTAATTAATTCAGATACATCAATACATTGAATGACAAATACTATCAAAAAAACTGAAAAACTCAATATCATCAAATTAGATATTTCAGTTAAAATTAAATTTGTATAACCATGATTATAATAATAATAATACAAATTAAAAAGATATAAACTAGTAATTTCGTTTTTATCACCTAGTTTATCTATCAATAAACTATATTCTGTCATTTTTAAACTTTGTTCAAATATATATATATAGAAAATTTTAAGCATTTTTTTGTTATCTAAACAATAATTATATTATCATCAATATTATTGGTATCCCGCTTTTTATTCTTTTTTTCTTTTTTCTTTACTCCGTTGTTTTTTTTTATTTTTTTATTTACGGTTTCATTATAAGTAGCTGTTAATTTATATATATTTTTTATAATATCTAAATTATAATCTATTTCTGCACATATTTTATTTAATAACATAATCCTAGGTTGTTTTGATAAATCATTTATTCTATTTCTTTGGTTTATTTTTTGTAAATAAAAAAAATTAGGATCATTGTATTTTGCTAAATCTTTAGTAAGTAAGATATAATGTAAAGGTTTAAAACATTTTTTCCTTTTTTCAATTAATTCCCAATCTAAATAAATATTTGGATTATTATTCATTTTAGATGTATTTTTATTTTATTATATTTTATTATATTTTATTACCTTACTAATAAATATTTTTTTCTTTTAAGCTCAATAAGATAATTCAAAGAAGAAACATAATAAAAGTTTATCAAAAAGTAACTATGAGTAAAATATTAAACAAAGAAAATAACAAAGAAAATAACAAAGAAAATGATATTGAGGAAACTTCTGTAACAAATTCTTTAACAAATAATTCAAAAATGCAAATCAAAAGAGTTGTAATTAATCCTCAAAGTAAAAAACAGAAAAGATTCATATATTTAGATAAAAACAATGACCAAATAAAGAATACAGAAATCCTAGAAAGGATAAAAAAAATGTCTATCCCACCGGCATATACTGAAATACGTATATCAGCAAATCCAAATAATTATTTACAAGCAGTAGGTATTGATGATAAAGGTAGAAGACAATATATTTATAATAAAAAATTTGTTATTCGCCAATCAAAAAATAAATATTGTTATTTAAAACATTTTGGTGAAAATATTACAAAAATTAGACAAGACGTAAGAGCTATTCTAGTTAATGATAAACCAATAACTGATAAAGAAAAAATGGTAGCACTAGTAATTTATATTTTAGATAAATGCTATTTCAGAATTGGGAATATCCATTATTTTAACAATAACGACTCTCATGGCGTATCAACTCTTAAATCTAAACATTTAATGTTTAAAAATAAAGAATTAAAAATAGAATTTATTGGCAAAAAAGGTGTATTAAATCAATGTGCAGTTAAAGACCAATTAATCATTTCATTATTAAAAGAATTAAATTTAATAACTAAAAACAGTGACATTCAAAAAAATGACTCTGATGGTGGATTTATATTTACATATTTGGATGAAAAAGGTAAACCACAATTGATAAAACCACTTGATATTAATCTTTTTCTATATCAATATCATCCAGATATTACTCTGAAAATGTTTAGAACATGGGGCGCTAATTATATCTTCCTAGAAGAAATGATTAAACACCGCAAGGATTTTGCTAATATTTATTCAAACAATATATCAACTGATTTAACAACAATAACAAAATCATTAAAAAAAGAAAAGGTAAGAAAACAAATATTAAAGGAGAGTGATAAAATCATCACCGAAATTGTTCAAAATATTGCTATAAAATTACACAACACTCCTAATGTATCTAGAAAGAGTTATTTAGATAATAATCTAGTTGAAATTTATTTATCAAATCCAAAATCTTTTTGGCGTAAGATTAGTTATTCAAATAATAAAGAAGATTTGAATAATCTATTAGTCGAACTTTTAAGTTACAATTGTTCAGCTAAAAAAACAACAAAAAAAATACAAAATTCACAAAGAGGTGGTCAAATATGCTTATAACTATAATCTATTATTTTCATTCTTCATTTATTATTTTCAATTTTAACTAAATTATATTTTTCAATAAAATCTAAATTTTTTTGATTTATAAACGTTTTGGCTTTCTTTTTAAACGATTTATCTAATGAATCCATATTATCACTATAATATATTTGTTTTTGAATCGTAAAAGTCCAATTATCACATAGCTTTTGACTTATTTCTAGCATCTGTGATATGAAAAGTTCCGAATAATTACCTTCAAACAAATCAGTAGTCATAAAGGTATCCCTTGAATCTTTAACTAAATCCAATAATTGATTCAATATTTTAGTATTCTCAAGTTTTCCTGAATATTTTTTACCAATTATATAAAATTCACGACTTTGATGATTTTGAACAGGTTTAAAAAAGATAAATTCTTTAAAATTGTTAAACCATAAATAAATTAAGTCCCAAATTATTGGTATGTCAATCGGTAAAATAATTTTAAATATCATATTACCATCTTTTGGTAATAAATAAGTAATCGCTACCATGCTGGAAAATAATACTCTATGATATCCAGGTTCATTCATAGGTAATCCACAATCGCTAGTAATTAAATCAATATCCTTGCACAATTCTTTATATGAAAATATATTATTACAACTAGTAATATCTCCATTACCATCTTTACCCCAATGCCATCTATTAGGATATGCTTTAATAATACCATAATCATCTCCAAAATACTTTTTCCCTTTTGTTGGTTTATGTGATTGAGCATTCCATATAAATGATTTAATATTAGTTTCCTTTTTAATATAATAGTCTAAGCAATCAATGAAAGAACCAGGAGCTTCACATAGATGAAATGTCTTATAAACTGCTTTCTGTTTAGGGATAATATCAATTTCAGATAATATTTCATATAATTTTAACCATGCTTGTGACACATTTCTATGTATTTTATCACGAACCATAAAGGATAGATTATTTTCTACTTCATCACCTGAAGATTTATAAAATCTAAATAAAACATTAGCCATAAAATAATTGTATAACTGACGTTTAGGGTCTTTTATGTCAAAATCACGTCTACTATCTATCATATAACCTGTTTGAACCATTACATTATTAATGTTGGTTATTTCTTGCATGAAATTAAAACCAAGTGAATGAAATTCAGATATTTTTTTACTAGATTGCATCTTTTTCAAACTTTTTTTAGTTTTTCTTAAATTATAGCTAATCTTTTGAGTAAGTCTTGGTAAAGATGTTTTAAATTTGTAGATTACAGGTTCAATATTACCATATATTTCAGTTAATATTTGTTGACCCATTTTATCATTCATAACTTTAGAATCATAATAATATGGAAAATATTCTATTCCCCATTTTTTACAATACATGATACTATAAGTAATTTGTTCTTGTGATGGAACTTTAATTTTACTTAATTCTTGGTCTGACAATTTCATAAGCAATGCAAGTCTTTTAATAAACTCCAATTTTAGAATATATCTCTTGTTATTAAAATTAATGATTTCTTGATAATAATCATCATTTTCTGGTATATCTAGAAATCCATAAATATATTTGTTAGTAACTTTGCTCTTATACTCATTGACATTTGTCATCTGATATTTATCAATAATTTTCTTATCTGTTATTTGCAAACCTTTTGGATATTCAGGATACATCTCTTTAAACTCTTGTAAAATTTTCAATAATTTATCAAAATCTTCTTTAGGACATCCTTTAAAACCACGAAAAATACCATAACATCCACTTCTTTTAACAAGATTGGAAACCTCATGATGATATAAATCAGTTTTTTTAAAATATTTTTTAGCAATTAAATAAATATCTGCAGTAGCTTTATTTACAACTGCATTAAAATCTAATATTAGTATTCCGTCGTTTTTTAAATATTTTAATCCAACTAATAAACCAATAAAGATATTAATAATATTGGTATAATTGTCAAGTTTTTCCATATTATTGTAATATTTAAGATTAAATATACCATAATGAATAATATCTGATTTTTCGATTAAAGTTTCTATTTCAATTAAAGAATATATAGAATCTGGCAATTGTTTAAAATTAAATTCATACATTTTTCTTAATAATTCATACAATTTATTAAAATTATTATTTTTATTTTCAAAATCATTGAGAAGAAATTTATAGTATTGTTTATAAAAATTTAATGATGATAATTTATAATTATAATATTTTAATACTTCACATAAAAAAGGGACTTCTCCAAATTCTGAAACAATTAAAGATGGGTGACTTTTAAGAAATGGTTCTAAAAATATTTTAACTATTTCGATTCCTCGATAAAAATATGGTGTTATTGGAATATATTTATTAAATTTATATTTAATATTCTTTTCATAATATTTTACATGTATTGCTTCATTAGTAAAAAAATAAGGATAAATAAAAATTGCTGTATCAAAATACCTATCGCGATTCTCTTTATAACCAAAAGATACATCAATATCAACACATTTGTTATAAAACAATCCCCAAATTGGTTCGTTTAATAACTTAAGGTCTTTTGAATAACTTAATTTAATTTTAGGATAAGTATTAATATCATATTTAGTGCTAATACTATTTGTATTACTATAGGTCATTCTATTACTAGAATATGATAAATAACCACCTGCTTGTTGTGTTTCTGATATTACTACTTTATATCTTGTTTGCATTCCAGTATTAATTGTTTCAATCGAAGCTTCTTTCATCCCTAATTTTTGACATACATCAACTAAGCGTGGATCATCTTTTGATAATTTTGTAAAAAATAAATTTTGTATATCATTCCCAAAAATATATGGTCTTAATCCAAACCATCTATATGTAGATTCAAATTCATCATGTGTTATACCGGTTTTCTTCATTAACTCACCAGATTCTAAAGGATTCATAAATAAATCAACATTGAGATGAGTAAGTCTTTTTCCAGAATGATATGAAAAGCCTAGATTACTACGAAGTTTGTCATATATTACATCATCGATAACTTTAAATGTAAAAACAAACCAAACTCTTTTTTCTAACTCTTTTTTACCGTGACTTGTTTCATAATCATATTTTAATAAATGACAACCCATAAATTTTGTTTTTTGGAATAAATCATTTATTAAAAAAGGGGTTGTATATCTAACATGAAATGTTCCATCAATCGCAATACGTTCTTTAGGAATAATAAATCTAATTGGGAAAACTTTGCTTTGACTTTGTGAAAATAAATAGACAGCGAATAAATTATTTTTAATAGACCAATCTACTAAATCATGACAATGATTTACCGGATCGAATTGTAATCCTAGAGATAAAGCAACTTGTCTAAAATGATGAAATATTTCTTTTCTTAAATCAATTCCAAAACCCAAAACAAACTGTTGAATATTTTTATGAAGTCCCCCTTGAGATTGCAAATATTCTTTAAATACCTGTTCATTTATGGATATAGATGATTGTGATTCAGATTCTGTAATTATAAATAATGATAATGGTAAAAAAGTAGCTAGATATTTTATTTTATCTTCTTGTCCTCTAAAAGTTGTTAGTAAATTAGCAATTGCTTCATCAGAATAGTCTGCATAATATAAAACTTCACTCATTTGATAATTATCAGAAATTATTCCAAAATTATTGGAACTTTTATATTGTTGAACAATTGGGAGTTCTCTTGATAATTCTTCTGAATAATATCTTCTAGACCTATCTGATTTATTTTCATTACTTGCACAAGTTTCTAAACCTGTTAATCTTTCATCTAAAAATTTTGCCATTTCTACAGGAGTCATCTTTTCAAATCTAATATCGCTTCTTTTAGAATCTATTACTTCACTATTTTTAGTTAATAATTCTGAAAATTTCTGTGGTTTAATAGCACCCCGTCGAGTTACAGTTTGTAAGCCATAATTAAGTTCATATTCCTCACTAACTTTACTAAAATAAGCTTCATCTTCTTGGTCAACTAGACGTTCAAATTTATATGATTTAAAATTATCTTTATTTTCTGGATGTAGGAAATCCCTTAAACTATGTTTTACAAAATTAACGAAAGCTGAATGTTTTGCTAGTGTTACTTCATCTATTGTTAAATCACTTGGAATATTAAAAATACTATTTTTATTTGTTGTAGATATTAAAGATCCTCTAAAGGTTCCTGGAGCTTCTGCTGGAAATAATTTAGAATAAAAACTTTTATAATCACCTGATATTACATCCATTCTTCCTATAAATATATTACTATAATTTTATTATAATAAGAAGAAAAATATAAATCAAAACATAAATCAAAACATAAATCAACATATATCAAAATCGAAAGTTTTATACAAATTCATACATGCGTGTCCATTCTTTAAATCTCTTATTCTGTATTTCTTCTAATTTCTCTGGATGTAAATAATTCATACAATTCGTTGCTTTTCTTAAGTTATCATCTTTATCAGCCAAACATGTCATAAAAAAATTTTCTTTTTCGATTGTTTGAATATTATAATTTGACATTTTATCGACAAAATCAAATACTTGTCTAACAAACGAATCTGTGATTTTATTTTTATTAAAAAAAGTTTGATTTAAATGAAAGTTATCTAATACTGATAACAATGTATCTAAATCACTATCACTTATACCTATAAACTTTTTACCTATAACATAAAATTCACCAGATGATGGTTTACTTGTATATGGTTTAAATAAATATACTTGGTCAAACATTAATGAATACAAATAAATCATATTTACAAATAAACCACCAGCCATCACAGAATCTTCTTGTGAGTTTAAGAAAGGAGTAAAATGTTTAACAATACAATGACCACCTAGTGAAGATGTTGCAGCTACCATACAAATTTGAGCAAATTCTAATATTTGTAATTTTATTAATGGTATTTCTGAACTTAATAAACCAGCATCACCTGTTACAATATCCTGTGGTCCAATCTGCTTTATTTGTTCTCTCAGATGTCTAATATTTTCACTCAATGTTATATCACCAGTATTATCTTTACCATATAACCATCTTTCAGGATATTTTTTAATAAAACCATAATCATCACCAAATACTTTTCCATATATTTCAATATTTTTGGGATGTTTATGATTAAGACTATTAGCATGCCAATTAAAAGAATAATCATAACCTAGCTTTTTCTTAATGAAATATTCAGTTGACCAAATAAATTGACCAGGTGCTTCACAGAAATGAAAAGTATTAAATTTCTTTTTGCGATGGTCAAATAAATTAAATGTGGTATAAATTTCCCATATTTTTACGAAAGCATTACTAGGTTTGTGGGGTAATTTAAATTTGCTACTTAAATATGAAGATAATCCTCTGGTAAAATCTTCGGTGATTTTTGATACTTTAGTAAGATATTCATAACCATGTAATGTTATTATATTTTTACGAAGGTTTTTAATAAATGATAATTTTTCTATCACATCATTAAAAAAATCGTAAGTATATGGTTTTGAATTTATATGATACACTCTTTCAATTTCATTATTCATTTTTTTACTTTTAATTTTTTGACTTGAAGATTTAGCTAATTTATAGCTACCATTCTTTTTTATTTTTTTAGTTTTTTTTTGTTTATAAGATTTAGCATTATATTTGATAATCGTATTTTTTATTGGATTACCTAAACTAAAAAAATTATTAATTATGTTTTGATAAAAATCATCAATTTCATATAAATAATATTTATTATATGGTATTTTGTATTCATTACAATAATTAAGTATCTGTTTAAATTCCATAAACAATTGATGTATTGTAATTCTGATATATGTATCAGGTTGATAATTAAAAAAATCAAGTTTTAATTTTAAATCTTTATTAACAGATTCAATTCCCTTGTTAATATCATTTATTAAGCTTTTACCATTTTTAATATCATTATTTTTAAGTTTTAAATCAAAATTAAAAGATTTTGAATAACGAATTTCTTTTATATTTGATATAATATGGTCTTTTAATTGTGTTATTACTAATTTATTTTTATCATTTGAATTTTGATAATTTTCAAAATAAATATATGTATTTTTTTTTAAATACGTTGGACTATCATGTGTAATAATTTTATAGTTTTTAAATTGTGATATTAAAAATGAATAAAATTCAATATAATCCATAGATATATATGTAATAAGTCC
>JACCDJ011210924.1_pt1 | contig 12255 bp, 8 predicted proteins | sample 7444481 | NCBI WGS metagenome assembly JACCDJ01 (sample SAMN15323435, study PRJNA562643) | freshwater metagenome | isolation source: river surface water | place: USA:Blue River Watershed | collected 2017-08-15 | reverse complement strand
GGGTAGATGTAGGTGTTGCGCACCATGAACTCCTTGAGGATGTCGTTCTGGATGGTGCCCTGCAGCGCCTCGGGGGCCACGCCCTGTTCTTCGGCCGCCACAATGTAGAAGGCCAGCACGGGCAGCACTGCGCCGTTCATGGTCATCGACACCGACATTTCGCCAAGCGGAATGCCGTCGAACAGCCGCTTCATGTCTTCGACGCTGTCAATAGCCACCCCCGCCTTGCCGACGTCGCCCTGCACGCGCGGGTGGTCGCTGTCGTAGCCGCGGTGGGTCGCCAGGTCAAAGGCTACGCTCAGGCCCTTTTGGCCCGCAGCCAAATTGCGGCGGTAAAAGGCGTTGCTGGCCTCGGCGGTGCTGAATCCGGCGTACTGCCTAATGGTCCAGGGGCGCTGGGTGTACATCGACGCGTAGGGTCCGCGCACAAACGGCGACTCGCCGGGCGCCGAAAACTCGTGGGGCAGGCGCACTACATCCATGGATCCAGGTTTTGGTCGAGCATCTTAGCAAGGCCCCCGCGCTGCGCCCACTGCTGCACTTGGGCTCGGGCTTGCTGGGCAAGTTGGGCCGTCCATTCTTCGATCAGGTAGCTGCCGCGCAGCGGGTAATCGTGGCGGAACAGTCCGCTCTCGTAGTAGAGCACCAAGGCCTGGTGGCGGGCCCAGTGCGCGGACTGTGGGCTGTCGTTCAAAGGCTGAATCCAAAGGTCGCGGCACCCGCCCAGCGCCAGGGCCTGGGCCTGCAGCCCGCGGTCGACGAGGTCGGCGGCGTCTTCGCTTGGAGTGCCGGCCACGCGGCCCACGATCCAAAGGGGGTTGCGGGTCCAGAGCGTTCGGGCCGCTTGGGCCATGGCGGCCGTTTCAAAATAGTCTTCGGTGGCCTGCAGCACCAGCCCGACGGGACGGCCCGGTGCAGGGTTCATCGCTTCGAGGCTGGCTAAGCCCCACGCGAGTTGCGCAGCAGCGCCCCGCGGCGCGGCAAAGCAGGCATTGCTCACCACGGCGGCCATCGCGGCGGGGAGCAGGGTTTCGGCCTGCTGCAGGCGATCAAGGTCGCCCGCCCAAGATCCGGTGAACCAAGTTCCGCTGCGGGCCCGCTGCTCCAGGGGGTCGGCGTTAAACAGTCCTTGGCTGCCAGCGTCAATGCCGTCGGCGACCGCCTTGGGGTCGAGGTCGCCGACCAGGTGCAGGGGTGCGATGCGGCTGTCGATTCCCGCCGCCAGGGCGGCCACGTCGCTTGAGGCGTGCACCCAAAACAGAATGCTGCTGGCCCCGTCCATGAGCGCTTCGAGGGCATGGCGGTTGGCCTCGGCGGGCTGGCGCCCGTCAAAATCGCAGGTAATGTGGCGGTCAGCAGGTGCTGCGGGTCCCCAGTCGGCCAGGGTTTCGCGCGCGCCGCGGGGCATGGCGCACACGGGCAAGTGCGGGCTCATAGGGTGTCGTCGGAATCGGCGTCTAAAGGTTCGACAAGCATTACTTCTTCGCCCGGACGGTGCATCCAGTAGGTTTCGCGCGCAAATTTCTCGAGCTGCCGGGGGTCCGCTTCAAGCTCGTTAAGCCGGCGCTTGGTGCGCTCGAGCTCGCCGCGGTAGTATTCTACGCCGTCTTCAAGGGCGCGGACTTCTTGGCTGAGTTCCCACTGTATGAAGAGGTTGTTTGAATCCAGCGCTAAAATCCACACGCTGAACAGCAGCCCAGCGAGCACGTACTTGTTGCGAAGGAATGCGGGAATGCGGTGCATCGCTACGAAGTTAGGGTTCCGTTCCACTGCTTCTGCACGAAGGCGCGGTAGCGTCCGCCCTCAAGGGCCATGAGTTCGTCGTGGCTGCCTACTTCGGCGATGCGCCCCTCGTGAAGGAAGGCGATGACGTCGGCGTGGCGCACGGTGCTCAGGCGGTGGGCGATCACCAGCGAAGTTCGACCCTTCATCAGGGTTTCTAGGGCGCCCTGAACCAGGGACTCGCTTTCAGGGTCGAGCGACGACGTGGCTTCGTCGAGCACCAAAAGTTTGGGGTTGCGCAGCATGGCGCGGGCAATCGCGATGCGTTGGCGCTGGCCGCCACTGAGCTGTACGCCGCGTTCGCCCACCTGGGTTTGCCAGCCGTCGGGAAAGCGTTCAATGAATTCCCAGGCGTTGGCGTCTTCGGCGGCCTGACGCACTTCGTCGTCGCTGGCTTCGGGGCGGCTGTAGCGGATGTTCTCAAGGATGCTTCGACCAAAGAGCACGACGTCTTGCGGAACCCACGCCATACGTCCGCGAAGCTCGTCGAGCGGCCAGTCGCGGGCTTCGCGGCCCTGGACCACAAGGGCTCCGCACTGCGGATCGTGGAACCGGTAGAGCAACTGCACGACCGTGGATTTTCCGGCACCGCTTGCTCCGACCAGCGCGCACTGCTGGCCTTCGCGGATTTCGAGGTCGAGGCCCTGCAGCACCGGTACGTCGGGGCGGGTCGGGTAGGCGAAGTGTACGTCGCTGAAGCGCACCGCTAGCTGCGGGTTGCTAGCTGCTGGCTGCTGGTTGCTGGTTGCTGGCTGCTGGTTGCTGGTTGCTGGCTGCTGGTTGCTGGCTGCTGGCTGCGGGTTGCTCGTTTCGGGTTGCTCGTCGAGCATGGCCATGATGGCCTCGGTCGCGCCCATGGCGCGCTGAAGGCGGCTGTACACGTCGGCGAGTCCGCCCACCGAGCCGCCAATAAAGCCAGAATAAATAACGAAGCTGAAGAGCTGCCCTGAGGCCATTTCGCCGCTGGCGATGAGGCTTGCGCCCTTCCAAATCACCGCAACCAGGGCGCCAAACAGCCCGAGGATGATGAAGCTGCTGAAGGCGCCGCGGTAAATTCCGCCGCGAATTCCCAGGGCCGCAACATGATCCAGTGCTCGGCGGTAGCGCGCTTTTTCGTGGCCCTCTTGCGTGTAGGCCTTAACGGTCGCCACGGCACTCAAGGTTTCGTCGACGAGCGTGTTGGATTCGGCCGAAGCCGTTTGTACTTCTTTGGCGTACTTGCGAATGCGGCTCCCGAAGGCCACGCCCAGCACGACCACCAGCGGAAGCACCATCAGCATGAATCCGGTTAGCGACGGAGACTGGTAGACCAGCAGGGCGATTCCGCCCACGATCACCACGAGCTGCCGAATAAACTCGGCGAGGGTACTGGTAAACGTTTCTTGAAGGACGCCAATGTCGCTCTGCAGTCGGTTGGTGAGTTCGCCGATGCGCTTTTCGTGAAAAAAGGGAAGGGGCAAGCTGACAAGGTGGTTGTACATGGCCGACCTGAGCGAAGCCAGCGACCGCTGCGCCACCCGCTCAAAAAAGAAGATGCGCCCAAAACTGAACACGGACTGGGCCAAAAGCAGGGCCACGAGGGTCAGGGCAATGCCGTCAATGGCCGACGGATCGGTTTGGGCTGCGTCGACGAGCTCGCCCAAGTACTTGGGGAACGCCAGGTTGCTTCCCGACGACAGGAGCAGCATCAGCAAGCCCAGCAGGAACTCGCCGCGGTAGGGTTTCACGTGAACGTACATGCGCGCCATTTGCTTCAGCGCGGTCCACGAGATAGGTTTTTTGGGCGTTTTGTTGCCGAACTGGGCTTTGGCCATTGACGCCTTAAAAGCGGTTTTTGTCTTGGAAGTCGAGCATTTTAACGCCCAGCGCATTCAGTACGCGCTTCGCCCGAATTTTAGTCCATTCCTTGACGGCCGTGGCGCTGCGGCGCGCAAAGCTGTCGTCGGGGCGGGCGATGAACTTGGAGTCGCTGTACTTGAACCCGTCACTCACCTCGGTAAAGTAGTAGGCATAGAAGCTCTTGCGCGACTCGCCTTCGGGAACGTTGATGGCTTTGTAGCCGTGCGGACTGTTTTCGTCGGTCAAGAAGATGATGGCGCGGTTGTGCAGCGGAGCCACACGGTGCAGCACGGTGGTCATTTGGGGGTCCCAGATTTCGAGGTGTCCGCCCCAGGCCTCGTCCCAATGGCGGTTGAGGTAAATCAAGAGGTTGATGCGGCGCCACAGCTTGAGTTTGGGGTCAAAGTTGACGTCAATGTGCACGTCGACGAAGCTGCCTTGCCCTCCCTGGTGCAGGCCCGAGCCCAAGGCATCGTCGGGCGTTTGCAGGTTTTCGATTCCGGTTAAGGTGCTCATCCACTCGCCAAATTCCGACGAGCGGATCGCGTTGCGCACTTCGGTAAAAATGGGGTCCCAGCGCTCGAAGTGGTAGTCTTCAACTTTGTTTTCGTTGAGCGACTTGCGCTTGACTTTGAGCGAATCAACCGACGGAAAATGCTGGTGCAGCGCGTTGGCCACTTCGTCGTTGAGGAAGTTGTCGAGCACGACGTGCTTGGGCTGTCCGGCGGCGAACTGTGCGGTGAGTTCCGGCAGTCGTTCTAGGACCGTGGGGTTGATGATCGTCTTCATGGTTTGCGGCGCAAAAGCGAGTAAAACAGGCTGGGGCAAAGGTCGTGCAGAATCAGTGCGAGCCGAACACTCGGACCCGCCAAAATGTGCAAAAAGCGCCGGCTTCGCGCCGCGCGCTCCACGGCCCGAGCAGTGCGCTCAACCGACCAACCGCGGTGGTCCTGAGCCCTCGCTCCCAGGGCTTGGCCGTCGCTCGCGATGCTGTGGCGCATGATGTCGGTGGTCACGACGCCCGGAAGCACGACCTGAATGCGGTGCGGCGTGCCCTGCCATTCTTCGTTCAGGGACTCGGCCCACAGGGTGAGGGCGGCTTTGCTCGCGCTGTAGGTCGCGAGGTTTTTTTGACCAAAGCGGGCGGCGATGCTCGATACCGCGATCACGTGAAGCGGACGCCCGGCGCTCCGCGCGAGGAGGAGTTGCGTGAGGTGGACCGGCGCCGCGTAGTTCAGGGCAAAAATTCGATCGGCGTCCTCAGGCCGGGTTTCGGCGACCGGGGCGAGGTGCCCCAGACCGGCGTTCAGCACGACGAGGTCGGGCCAACCGGCGCGGTCGAGGAGTGCGTCCACGGCGCGTTCGCGCTCCGTTGCTTGGGTGAGGTCGGCCGGAATCCACAGGTCGCATTCCGCTGGCCCTTGGGGGCGGCGTGCACTGCCCGCGGTTGCCCAACCCAGTGTTTGGTAGTGCGCGGCGAGGCCCCGTCCGATGCCCTCGCTGGCTCCGGTAATCCAAATTCTTTTCGTGCTCGGCATATTTTCAAAGATACAGACCTTGTGATTTGAAAATTCGAACTATATTTGCAGCCCGAATCCCGGTCAAGACCGCGGTGAAGGCACAAAACACGACACGATGAAACGCACATTTCAACCTTCGAAGCGCAAGCGCGTGAACAAGCACGGGTTCCGCGAGCGCATGGCTACGGCAAACGGCCGTCGCGTATTGGCAGCACGCCGCGCACGCGGTCGCAAGCGTTTGACGGTGTCGGACGAGGGTAACCCCAAAGGTTAATGCCTTTGAATCAATCTACGAAAAGGTGTTGCGCAAGCAGCACCTTTTTTTTGTGCCTTCGCGATTCGTTGGCCGCCGCCTAACCCCGATATTTGACTAAGTTCCTCAAGATCATGCCCCGCAACCACGACATTAAGCACGTCCTCCTCATTGGATCAGGCCCCATCGTCATTGGCCAAGCCTGCGAATTCGACTACTCTGGGTCGCAAGCAGCCCGTTCGCTCCGCGACGAAGGAATCGAAGTTTCGCTGATCAACTCCAATCCGGCGACGATCATGACCGACGAGGTAGTGGCGGACCACATTTACCTGCTTCCGCTCGAAGTCGAAAGCTTGGAAAAGATTTTGCAGGAGCAAAAAATTGATGCCGTACTGCCCACTATGGGCGGACAAACCGCGCTTAACCTGTGCATCGAGGCCGACAAGCAAGGGCTGTGGGAGCAGTACGGGGTGCGCATTATCGGCGTCGACATCGAGGCGATTAACATTACCGAGGACCGCGACAAGTTCAAGAACCTGCTCGACCAGATCGAGATTCCGTATGCCCCTGCTAAAATTGCCACGAGCTACCTCAAGGGCAAAGAAATCGCTCAGGAGTTTGGTTACCCCCTCTGCGTGCGCGCTTCGTTTACCTTGGGCGGCAGCGGCGCCAGCTTCGTCTGGAACAAAGAAGAGTTCGACAGCGCGCTGCAGCGCGGTTTGGAGGCCAGCCCCATCCACGAAGTCATCATCGACAAGGCCCTGGTGGGCTGGAAGGAGTTTGAGCTCGAGCTTCTGCGCGATGCCAACGACAACGTTATCATTATTTGTTCGATTGAGAACATGGACCCGATGGGGATTCACACCGGTGACTCAATCACGGTAGCCCCGGCGATGACACTGTCCGACACCACGTACCAGCGCATGCGCGACATGGCGATTAAGATGATGCGTTCGATCGGCAACTTTGCGGGAGGCTGCAACGTGCAGTTTGCCGTCAGCCCCGACGACAAAGAGGACATTGTGGCGATTGAAATCAATCCGCGCGTGTCGCGTTCGTCGGCCTTGGCCTCGAAGGCTACGGGATACCCCATCGCCAAGATCGCCGCCAAGCTGGCGATTGGGTACACGCTCGACGAGCTGCAAAACCAAATCACCAAGACCACGACGGCCTACTTCGAGCCCACGCTGGACTACGTGATCGTGAAAATTCCGCGCTGGAACTTTGACAAGTTTGAAGGCGCCGACCGCCGCCTCGGCCTGCAAATGAAGTCGGTGGGCGAGGTGATGGGCATCGGCCGCAGCTTTCAAGAAGCGCTTCACAAAGCCGCGCAATCCCTTGAGATTAAGCGCAACGGATTGGGCGCCGACGGCAAGGGCCTCACCGACCAGAACGTGATCTTGCACAAGCTCGAGCACGCCAGCTGGGACCGCGTGTTTGTGCTGTACGATGCCATGCAGATGGGGATTCCGCTGCGCAAAATCCACGAAATCACCAAGATCGACATGTGGTTCTTGCGCGAGATCGAAGACCTGATGCTGACCCAGCGCCGCCTGGAACAGCACCACCTCGGTTCGATTTCCAGCGACCTGCTGCTCGAGGCCAAGATGAAGGGGTTTGCTGACCGCCAAATCGCCCACATGATGCGCTGCCTCGAGAGCGAGGTGCACGACCTGCGGGTGAAGCTCGGCATCGAGCGCGTGTGGAAGCTGGTGGACACCTGCGCCGCGGAGTTTCCTGCACAGACTCCGTACTACTACTCGACGTTTGAGCGCGGATCGGGCAAGCCCGGTGCGCTGAGCGCCCGCAACGACAGCCCGTCGAGCGACCGCAAAAAGATCATCGTGCTGGGCAGCGGCCCCAACCGCATCGGTCAAGGTATCGAGTTCGACTACAGCTGCGTGCACGGGGTGCTGGCGGCCAAAGAAGAGGGTTTTGAAACCATCATGATCAACTGCAACCCCGAAACGGTCTCGACCGACTTTGACACCGCCGACAAGCTCTACTTCGAGCCCGTGTTCTGGGAGCACATTTACGACATTATTCGCCACGAGAAGCCCGTGGGCGTCATCGTGCAGCTCGGCGGCCAGACGGCCCTCAAGCTGGCGGAGAAGATGGACCGCTTCGGAATTCCGATTGTGGGCACCAGCTACCAGTCGCTCGACCTCGCCGAGGACCGCGGACGCTTCTCGACCTTGCTGCACGAGCACGGCATTCCCTACCCTAAGTTCGACGTGATCACGCGCCCCGACGAGGCCCGCGCGGTGGCCGAAAAGCTCGGGTACCCCATCCTGGTGCGTCCGTCGTATGTCTTGGGCGGACAGGGCATGAAGATCGTGATCAACCACGACGAGCTCGAAACCCACGTGGTCGAGCTGTTTAAGGACTTCCCCGGCAACCGTGTGCTGCTGGACCACTACCTCGACGGCGCGATTGAGGCCGAAGCCGACGCGATTTGCGACGGCGAAAACGTGCACATCATCGGCATCATGGAGCACATCGAACCCTGCGGCGTGCACTCCGGCGATTCCAACGCCACGTTGCCGCCGTTCAACCTCGGCGAGCTGGTGATGCAGCAGATTATTGACCACACCCACACGATTGCGCGCGCGCTGGGCACCGTGGGCTTGATCAACATTCAGTTCGCGATCAAGGACGACACGGTGTTCATCATTGAGGCGAATCCGCGGGCATCGCGCACGGTTCCGTTTATCTGCAAGGCCTACCAAGAGCCGTACGTGAACGCGGCCACGAAGGTCATGCTCCGCACCAAAAAGGTTACCGACTTCACCTTCAACCCCAAAAAGGGCGGATGGGCCATTAAGGTTCCCGTGTTCAGCTTCCACAAGTTCCCCGACGTGAACAAGACGCTGGGGCCGCAGATGAAGTCGACCGGCGAGGCGATTTACTTTATCGAATCGCTCCGCGACCCGCTGTTCCGCAAGCTCTACAGCGAGCGCAACTACTACTTGTCGAAGTAAGCCGCCAGTTCGTTGGCGATGCCGAGCCGCGTGTAGCGGCCGCGGGCTTCAGGTCTGGCGCCTTGCTCGGGCCACTGGGCGAGGGCGGAGGCGGCTTCGTGGGGGCCGTCAAAAAGTCCGCCGGCATGGGTTTCGCGCAAAATGGCGTTGGCGTCGCCGTCGATGGGGCCAAATCCCCAAATGGGGCGGCCGCTACCGAGGTACTCAAAGAGTTTGCCGGTGAGAATTCCGCGGTTGTTGGGCAGTTCAGGAATCAGCAGCAGCAGTGCGTCGGCCCCCTGAAGCAGTGCCACGCTTTCGGCGTGGGGCAGGTAGCCTTTAAATTCCACCCGCAGGGGCAGTTCGCGGGCTAGGGCCTCCAGGGCGTCTTTGGCCTCTTGAGCGGGGCGGCCGGCGAACACCAGTTTGAGTGCTCCGTGCTCGGTGGTGTAGGTCCGCAGGGCGGAATAAAGCGCATCAAGCGGGTAGTCGAGCGTCAGTGTGCCCGTGTAGACCACGGTGCGGACCTCGTTTCGGGGCACCGGGGCCTGTTCGTTGAAGTCCGAAGGGTCGTATCCGTTGGGCACCACAAGGAATTTTTCGTGGGCGCCGTCCAATTTACCCGCCAGCAAACGCTTGAGGTCGTCCGAAACGCATAGCACGCGCTCGGCTTGCTGCAGCACCCGGCGCTCGAGGGCGGCATCGCGGCGTCGGGCCCAGGCCGACGGGTAAAACATGCGGTAGTAGTATATGTCGGTCCAAGGGTCGCGAAAGTCGGCCCACCAGCGCATCCCGTGCTGCTGCAGCTCGAGTCCGATCAAGTGGGTGGAGTGGGGCGGACCGCTCGTCACCACCAAGTCAAAAGGCGCTCGGGCATGCTGCCGAAGGGCCTGGGCCACGGCGTATCGGTTCCATCCGCGGCGCGGATCCGGCAAAAAGAAGTTGCCGCGCACCCAGCGCGACAGGCGCTGAATGGGCCCAGGTGCCCCGGCTTGGTTGGCAAAACCGCTGAACGGAACCTCCTTGCGGCGGGTGAGCTTTTGGTAGGCGCCGAACCAGTCGCGCGCCGGGGTTGCGTGCACGCGAATCCCCTGGGTTTCGGCCACGAGGCTCTCGTCGCGCAGGGGGTAGGTTGCATAAGCTGGGTCGACGGTGAGCACCTCAACGTCGTGGCCCAGGTGCTTGAGGGCTTGGGCTGTTTTGAGCCAGCGCTGCACGCCCGGTCCACCGGCCGGCGGCCAGTAGTAGGTCGCGACGAGTATGCGTTTAGGCACTGCGGCGGCGCTTGAACTCGATCCAGAGGGCGAATCCGAGCGAGGCGAGCAGCAGCAGCGAAAAGGCGCCGTCGATCGAGCTGCCCGTCGTGTAGGTTTCGGGCTCAAAACGGAACACTACCTCTTTAGTGCCTGCCGGAATGACCGCCGCGCGCAGCACGTAGTTCACTCGGGCCACTGGAACCTCCACGCCGTCGGCCGTGGCCACCCAGCGCTGCCCCGGAACTTCATAGAAAATCTCCGAAAACACCGCCGCCGAGTTGGACGTCAGTCCCTCGACCGCATAGGTCATAACCTTGGGGTCGTATTTCGTCAGGGTGATGCGTGCCGTCGAATCGGGCGCTTGGGAGTTCAGCAGGCGCTCGGCGTGCACGCCTTGCTCCACAATTGCGGTCTGCATCGGGTCGAAATTGCTCAGCGCAGCCATGGCCTCGTCGGCGTTGGCCACTTGGCGAACCTCGGCCGGGAACCACGCATTGCCGCAGGCGCTCATGTTGGGCTGCGCCTGGAGAATTCCGGTTTGTTGGTCCTGCGTAATGACCCACTTGGTGTTGAGCATGCTGTAGGCCGCGATGTTGCCCTGCGAAAGCTGGCGCTCAATCAAATCCTGGTAGCGAGCGAGTTTGGCACCGTGGTAGCCGCCCACGCTCTTGTGGAAGTAGGACGTGTAGCTGTCGCTGGTCAACCCAGAGGTGGTGTTGTACACGCGGTAGTGCAGGTCGGTGTCTTTGAGGATGAATTCGTCGGCCGGAGTGGGCGTGAATGCGGACTTAAACTCGCGCTCGGTTTGAAACTCGTCGCTTCCGAGCTGGTCGCGGTCAAATCCCCACTGGTCTACGGCCACGAGGGCAATGAGGGCGCCGGCAAACACGGCGGGCTTGAGGCGGCCGTTTAGCTGCAACCAAAGAACGCCGGCCGCTAAGGCCACTAAGATGAAGCTGCGCCAGGCCGAACTGCGCATGAGGCTGGCGCGGTCGGTTTCGAGGAGCGCGAGGTCAAAACCCTGCTGCGCGAGGTTGGCGTCGTTCAAGCCCTCGAGGGAGAACAGCGCCGGCCCCAGTAGGGCAACCACAGCGGCCAATCCGCCCGAAATCCCGGCCGCTTGGTAGAGCGCGCGCTGCTTTTGGGCGGTGCTGCCTTCGCCGGTAAGCCACTGCTGAAGTCCGACAAACGCGAGGTAGGGCACCGCCAAAAAGCTCACAACCAGGGCCATCGAGGGCACGCGGAACTTGTTGTACAGCGGCAGGTGGTCAAACAAAAAGCGGTTGATGAACTCGGCGTTGCGGCCCCAGGCCAGGATTAAGCTTACCGCCAGGGCGCCGAGCACCCAGTTGCGCGTAGCGCCCCGCACGGTGATGGCCCCGAGTACAAACAAAAAGAACACCACGGCGCCGAGGTAGTAGGCACCGTTCACCATACTCTGGTCGCCCCAGTACAGGAACGATCCAGCATACTGGTTCACCGTTTCGTTGAGTCGTTCGCCGCCCAAGCCCTGCTGCTGGAAGACGCGGGCCAGGTTTTCGTAGGTTTCGGTGCCCTCGTAGTTCTGCTTGGCTCCGCCGCCCATTAAGTTGGGAATGAAGAGGTTGAGCGACTCCGTCACGCCGTAGGACCACGACATGGCGTAATCAAAGTCAAGGCCCTCGGCCTTGGCCGCCGGGGCCGCCCCCGTGCTGTCGGGAAGCGGGCTCAGGTCGGAGTGCCCACCGCGCATCGTCGCCTGGGTGTAGGCGTAGGTCGACCATAGGTTGCCAAAGTTGGGCCCGATGCCGACGACGGCCGCGCCGAGCAGCAGAGCCGAGCGCAGCACCCAAGCCTTCACCTGGCCCGAGCGGGCGAGCTCCACCAAAAAGGCGACCGCAATCGCCAGCGCGGGAATCGCCGTGTAGTAGGTTATTTGGAAGTGGTTGGCGTGAATATTGAGCCCGGTGGCCAGGGCGGTCACGGCAAATCCGGCCGCAAGTTGGCCGCGGTACACCATCAGAATGCCCAGAATCACCGGGGCCATGTAGGCGGCGGTGTGAATTTTGGCGTTGTGTCCGGCGGCGAGCGAAATGATGAAAAATCCGCTAAACCCAAAGGCCAAAGCGCCGGCCACGCTGAGCCAGGGCTGCACTTTTTCGGCGCGTAGCAGCGCAAAAAACCCGAGCATTAACAGCCCAATCAGGTAGACACCGCTGTGCTCCACCAGCGGCTTGCGCAAGGCTGCGTCGACGTAGCTCAGCACGTTGTTGGGGTAGAGCGTCGACATTTGGAACGTCGGCATGCCGCTGAACATCGCGTTGGTCCACAGCGGTTCTTCGCCGGTGGCGGCGCGGTAGTCCACGATTTCTTTGCCCTTGGCAAGCCCTAACTTAATGTCGTCTTGCGGAATCTGCTTGCCCTGAAACACGACGGGCGCGAAGTAGGCAAAATTGAGGGCGACCACGGCGAGCACCGGGTAGAGCCACGAGCGGCTCGCGTTGCGAAAGAGTTCGTTCATAGTCCGCAAGTTTACGCCAAAAATCTTCGCGCTTTTTGGCCTTGGCGAATGCTGTACCTTAGCCAACCGATGGCGGTTACCAGACACGGACTACTTCGCACGTCGGGCGCGGCGCTGGCGTTTACGCTGGGCGGAATGCTTCCGC
>JACCDJ010126857.1_pt1 | contig 12256 bp, 15 predicted proteins | sample 7444481 | NCBI WGS metagenome assembly JACCDJ01 (sample SAMN15323435, study PRJNA562643) | freshwater metagenome | isolation source: river surface water | place: USA:Blue River Watershed | collected 2017-08-15 | reverse complement strand
GATATAACGAGCACGTTCTGGCGACCCTGGCTCTGAATTCAAGGCATCGATAAACCACTGATGAAGGTTTGATGAGTGGTTGGGAACGATATCTACAAAGACGCGGATGCCAGCTTCGTGAAGAGCTGCCAACATCTCATCGAAATCTTCAAGCGTTCCAAGTTTTGGATCAACGTTTCGATAGTCATCTACGTCATAACCGCCATCGGCAAGAGCAGATGGATAGAACGGACTAAGCCAGACTGCATCAAGTGAGAGAGATTTCAAATATGGGACCTGCGAAGTAATTCCCTTAAGGTCGCCGATACCGTCACCGTTAGAGTCTTTAAAACTGCGTGGGTAGATCTGATAGACCGCAGCCTGTCGCCACCAATTAGCATCTTTAGACAAGCTCATCGAAATCTAACCCCCAATAATTTCGCCCAATACTAGCCAATAAAGCCAAGGAGATGGTCACGCGCCAATCAACAAAGTAGACTTGAGGAATTATGAGCCTAGCCAACGAGACCACGATGTATCGCGAGATCCATGAATTTCCCCGGATCATTAGCGATTCCCTTGTACGTCTTGCCGAAGTTGGCGAAGTCGCCGAAATCTTGAAGGCAAAGGATTTTGCAACCGTTCAGGTTCTTGGACGCGGAACCTCAGGAAATGCATCCCTCTTTCTCAAATATTTAATTGAAGTTCGTTTAGGAATCCTGGTTGCAGATGCCTCGCCATCGACTACTTCGATCTATAACTCTCCAATTGCCATGCGAAACAACTTGTTGATCGGCATGAGCCAAAGTGGAAAATCAACTGACCTTGTCGAATTTGCTCGGACCGCTATTGAAAGTGGTGCCTACTTTGTCGCAATGACAAATGATGCTTCTAGCCCATTGGCTCAACTAGCCCATCACCATATTGATCTCGGCGTTGGGCCAGAGTTAGCAGTTGCTGCGACTAAGAGTTATTCATCAGAATTACTTCACGGACAGTTACTTGTCGATGCCATGCTGGGCGAACAGGCACCGGCTCACCTTGCCGATGAAGCGCAGCGCATCATCTCTGATGCTCAAGGCCGTATCGAAAAGGCGACATCCCTTCATCTTGCCACCGATATCGTCGTTCTTGGTCGTGGATACTCACTTGCAAATGCACTTGAGCTTTCTCTCAAGATTAAAGAGACATCCCTTGTTAACGTTCCTGCAAACTCAACTGCTGAGTATCTCCATGGTCCGATTGCAGCGCTCAAGGAGAGTTCTTCGGTGATCTTCCTTGCTCCATCTGGACAGGATTATTCGGTGATCGAGCCAACCGTCGAGCGAGTGCGCGCAATTACCAAGAACATCTACTGGATCGGTTCATCTGCATATTGCGCAGAGGGCGAGACATATCTGGGTGGATCTTCAATCGATCACGAAAGCTATTCATGTCTATTGGACTCAGCTGTCTTACAGTTGCTTGCCAATCAATTAGCAGTTGCAAAAGGTCTTAACCCAGATGCGCCTAAGGGTCTTAACAAAGTTACTCTTACTCGATAACTACTTGCTCTTGAGTTCCAGCAGCTTGATTGCTGCAACTGCGCTGTCATAACCCTTATCTTCAACGCTTCCAGGTCGACCGCTGCGAGCGATTGCTTGATCGAGTGTGTTGCACATCAGAACACCGAAACCAATGGGTGCACTGAACTTGAGTGAGACATCCATGATTCCCTGTGTGACACCCTGGCAGACATAATCAAAGTGTGGAGTCTGACCTTCTAATACAAGGCCCACAGCAACAACAGCATCAAAGCCTTTCTCAAAGGCAATCTGTGCAGCAAGTGGTAGTTCAAATGATCCTGGAACATACGAGACTGTCACATCAGTAATGGAAGCTGCTGCAAGCGCTTTCTGCGCGCCAGCAATGAGATCGTCACAGATATCCAGATGCCAACTTGAAGAGATGATTGCCACACGTGCCTTCGGCAGTTGCGGAAGAGCAATCTCTGGAGCGTTACCTGACATTTTATTCTCCTGACCTTCTGTGACCGAGCTTCAATGATTTTGTATCGAGATAACTTTGATTAAATGGATTTGCTGCAACCGGTAATGAGAAGACCTGGACCTTGATTCCTGCATCTGTCAAAGCTGAAGTCTTCTCTGGGTTATTTGTCATCAAGACTACGTCATCTAGCCCAAGGCTAGAGATAATTTCAACTGCATCGTTCCATTCACGGGCATCAACCTGATGACCGAGAGCGATATTGGCATCGACAGTATCCATGCCCTGATCTTGAAGTTGATAGGCCTTAATTTTCTCGGCCAATCCGATTCCACGACCTTCATGATTTCTCAAATAGATAATGTAACCAGAATCTTTTTCGACAATTGTCTTCATGGCAAGCTGTAACTGATCTCCACAATCGCAACGCTGTGAGCCAAGAACATCACCAGTAAAGCACTCGGAGTGAATGCGAAGGTAAGTGGGTTGAGATTTCACTTCGGGATTGAATGCAATGAGAACATGATCGCGTTGACGCAACGCAGGGTAGGTTGCGATCTTCCACATATTTCCATCGATCGGCAGATTGGCCCATTCGAGCTCTGGTTGTTGATCTGAGCCAAGGAGATGATGCTCTGCGTAATAAGCAGCAAGGTCTTCGATAGTAATAATTGGAATCTCATTGGCGGCAGCAAATGCATGAAGACTTTCCCCGCGAGCCATAGATCCATCGCTAGCTACGATCTCCGAGAGCAGCGCATGTTCGGAAGTCTGACTTAACTGTGAGAGAGCAATACCTGCTTCTGTATGTCCTTGACGTCCCTGCAAGACTTTTTCATGGGCAACCAAAGGGTAGACATGTCCGGGGCGAATGAAGTCACGAGCGCTTACTTCTGGGTTAGCTAGTGCATTGATTGTTCGTGCACGCTCTGTTGCGCTAACGCCTGTAGTAATTCCTGGTGCGTAATCGACTGCGACAGTAAATGCAGTGCGACGCTCATCTTCATTATTTTCAACCATGAGTGGAAGATTTAATTGGCGAGCACGTGACTTAGTGATTGCTACACAGAGAATGCCTGTGGTGTGAGAGACCATAAATGCGACTTTCTCAGGTGTTGCCTCTGAGGCAAGTAACATGAGATCGCCCTCGTTTTCGCGATCGAGGTCATCGACAACAATGAGAAACTCTCCGTTTTTATATCGCTCGAGTGCTTGCGGGATAGAGATCTGCGCCATGGTCATCTCTTTCCCATTAATCGCTCGACATACTTAGCCAGAACATCAACTTCGATATTGAGGCTATCTCCAACCTGCTTCTGAGAAAGATTGGTCTTTTCAAGGGTTGCCGGAATAAGCCAGACCGTTACATGATTGGTCTCGTCATTGAGCGCACCTACCGTCAGAGATACACCTTCAATGCAGATCGATCCTTGAGCAACGACATATTTCATCAGGTGCTCAGGAATTTCGACTGTAAATTCTTGCCACTTTGGTCCGTCATGAATTGCTGCAACCTGTGCAACTCCATCGACATGACCTTGAACCATGTGGCCACCCATGCGATGTTCCAGCGTTGCGGCCAGCTCGAGGTTGACCTGATCGCCGACTGCGTATCCTCCAAGGGATGTAAGGGAAAGTGTCTGCACCATAACGTCGGCGGTAAATGTATTTTCAGTAATTGCAGTAGCGGTTAAGCAAACCCCGTTGACTGCAATGGAATCACCGAGGGCGACCCCAGCAACCGTTACGGGTGCATTGATGACAATTACCGCGCTTTCATCACCATGGGTGATCGATGAGATTGTGCCTACCTCTGTAATCAGGCCAGTAAACATATTAGCCACCCACCTTCTGCACGAAATAGTGAGATTTAACATCAACGCCGATCTGATCCTGGCTGATTAATTCATAGTCGAAGTCAGGCAAAGCGATGATTCCATCTTCTCCTAGTATTTCTGGAGATTTATAGATCACGAGTTCGTCAATATATCCAGACTTCAACAGGGCATTTCCTAGAGTTGGGCCACATTCAAGCAAGACTTGGTTATATCCATACGAAGAGATCTCTCTGACGATCTCTTCGATTTCGTCGCTCTTAATGAGAATAGTTCTGGCCTTGTCATCAAAGATGTGATTGCCGGCAGGAATTTCTCGCGATCCGACGACGATACGATCTGGGTTACGCAAAAGACCCTCAATCCGTGGAACCAAATGTGGATTGTCAGCAAGTGCCGTACCCGTCCCAATGACAATTGCATCTGATTGCGAGCGAAGAACCTGAACATCTGCACGTGATTCTGCCGATGAGATCCATCGTGGAGAGCCGTTCCCAAGGGCGATCTTGTTATCGTGTGAAATCGCAAGCTTCCAGATCATTCGCGGACGACCAGTGTTGATTTTATGGAGCCAGCTGCGATTAGAGAATCGAACCTCAGGTGCAAGAAGACCAACTTCTACATCAATACCTGCTTCTCGTAGAGTCTGAATTCCGCCACTTGCGATTGCATGTGGATCTTCCATTGCGATAACAACACGAGAACATTCAGATTCAATAATCGCTGAAGTGCAGGCAGGCGTTGTGCCTACGTGGTTACACGGTTCGAGGGTTACATAGATGGTGCTGCCCTTAAGAGTCTGCGTACTGTTCTTTATAGCAACTACCTCGGCGTGATCGACAGAGGTGAAGCGCTGATGAAAACCCTCGCCGATAACTTCGCCTTGAGAATTTGTAATCACAGCACCGACGATTGGGTTTGGATAGGTAAGCCCATATCCCTTTTCCGACAGGGTTAAGGCGCGCTGCATTAGCTGCGTAGTGTGCATCTGCCTGCCTTCCCGTATCGACTCTTGATGTAGCAAGTCATCGGGGTATGCAACAGGTAGCAGACGTGCGTACCAACACCACAAATGGCAAGGCAGAACGACCGCTCATAAGTTATCTCTCATCCGGACTTTAACCGTCGGTCTCAGAATTACACTGAGTCCACCGTTAGCTGGCTGCCAACGGTTCGCGGACTTTAACCGCCGGTTCGGAATTACACCGACCCCGATAACTTAAGGCTTATCTTATTCCAGAATGGCAGATCTGGCGAACGAGGCTATTTCTGAGTGACTTTATAGACCTTGCCGCTGGAATCGTAGGTAATCCACTCGCCAACGTTCTGACCGCTCTTAAAATTTCCAGAGCGCATGATCGTGCCATCTTTTCTATACCACTGCCAATATCCATGAAGTTCGCCAGCTTTCATCGAACCGCGCGCTTTGATGAAACCATTGGTGTAGAACTCGAAAACTTTACCTTTTGAATTCGGAAAAGATTCATTGATGATCTCAATCTTTCGAGCGATGATCTTCTTCAAGAGAGACTTGGGAAAGACTTTATCTATTTCAAAGTGAATAGATCCTTTCGTAGTTTCATATTTCGAGAGCGCAGCTTTGAGTTCTGCCCCAAGATTTCCGCCATATGGAAAGACGCTGTTATGTTTCTTAAAGCCATCGATACCAATGACTCCGATGCCTTCAATAGTCCACGTCGGAATTCCATACTTAATCTCTTCTTGAGCACCTGGCAAGAGATCGCAAATCTGTTGGCGTACAGCCTGCAACACCTTGGCTTGCTCTTGCGGAAAAGTTTTAAAGTGCGCGGTGATCTCTTTCGAACTCATACCAAACTATCCAAGCAGCGCTTTCATCGCCTCGATTTCAGCGCTCTGAGATGTGAGGATATTTGTGTACAGCTTCTTGACTTCAGAATTACTTGAATTCTTAATCATCGAAATCATATCTAGCGCACCTTCATGATGGGCAATCATTCCCTTGAGAAAGAGGCGATCGAAGGTTGAACCCTTGGCAGATGAAAGCTCCGCGAGCTCTTGATCGCTGAGCATTCCACCCATATCCATGTGGCCAGCATGTGTACCTGAATAGTCACTGCCATCCAGCCAGCTCTGCATCTGCTTGATTTCTGGTGCCTGTGCATCACGAATCGCCGTTGCAAGTGCACGGATATCTTCATTTGTAGAGTTTTTCAATGCTAGCTCTGACATTGTTACAGCTTGACTGTGATGCGGAATCATCATCATGGCGAACATCAATTCATCATCTGTGTACGCACTTGAGGCGTCCTCATCAGTCATCATTGATCCATGACCAGCATGGTTTCCTGGCATACCCGAGTTACCGGCAAGCAGAAAGACGACTGCTAAAACTAGAACGAGGATTACTCCGAGAAAGGTTCCTGTCTTCTTATCAATATTGATCTGCATGAAATACAGGGTACTTCAGTTAAGCGGAAGAAGCTGATCCAACGCCTTGACCTCAATGGCATGACCACATGCGCCGGACTCGACAAATTTTTCATTAATTGAGGCAACTACAGATCCGTCATCTGTTGTGTGTGCATCAGAAACCAGCGAGACCTTAAACCCACGCTCAAGTGCATCCACGGTCGTGGCATTGACGCAATTCTCAGATTGAGCACCTGTGATGTAGAGATGTGTTGTCCCATGGGATTTCAAAACCTCAGCCAAGTTTGTATCTTGGAAAGAGCTGCCATGAATCTTGTCGATTCGACCATCGTGAGCCTGTGGCACCAATTCAGGGATGATCTGCCAGAACTCAGAGCCAATTGGCATCTCTTCTTCAGAGTGCTGAACCCAGATAACGGGAAGTTCATTAGAGCGTGCAGAATCAATTGCCGCGTTAATCTTTCCAACAATCGCATCTTTTTCAAAGGCGTTCATAACAACACCGTTTTGAACGTCAATTACGAGGAGAGCACTCTTGCTCTTATTTGAAGTCATGCAGAAATATTAACAGTTACTACTTCTTGCCTCCGAATAGTCGGCTTAGGATTCCTGGCTCTTTAGGGTCATTTGCATGGCCCTGACAGCGATCCTTCTTAGCAACACCCTTAAGCGCCGTCTCGACGTGATTTCCACAACCTGACCAGGTTGGCTTATTGCACTTACGACAAGTGGTTCTACTGCACATAATTTCTCCTTAGATTATTTATAACGTTACAAGTTCTTTCGCTGCTGCAGGTGATTTACTCCAAGTGAGGTATCCACCATCGAGATTTACTGCATTAAAACCCAACTCTTTGAAGAGAAGAGTTGCAGTATGACCGCGTTGCCCAACCTGACAGTTGACCAATAAGTTCTTATTGCTCAATTCAGAGATGCGATCTCTAATCTCATCGACTGGCATACTCAAAGCGCCAGGGATAAAGCCTCGAGCGTATTCGTCAGCGCTTCTGACATCGATAAGTTGATAGCCGTTGGAAACAAATTGATCGATTTCATTCCACTGGGCGGTTTTCAATAGTCCCGAGATCATATTTTCAGCAATGTATCCCAGCATATTGACGGGATCTTTAGCAGATCCAAAGGGAGGTGCGTATGCCAACTCAAGGTCTGCTAACTCTGGAGCGGTAATCGAGCCACGAATTGCGGTAGCGATGACATCAATGCGCTTATCTACGCCATCGATGCCTACTCCTTGAGCGCCAAGAATTTCACCTGTAGTTGGATTGAAAATTAGCTTCAAAGTCATCTGCTTGGCATCTGGATAGTAACCAGCATGATTATTTGGATGAGTGTGAATCGACATAGATGGACGATTGGCAGCTTTGAGTCGCTTTTCGTTCCAACCTGTTGCGGCAATAGTTAGATCGAAGACTTTAACAATTGCCGTTCCGATTGTTGCGACTGGGCGAACAGTGCGACCGTTAATGTGATCGGCAACAATTCTTCCATGACGATTCGCAAGGTTTGCAAGAGGCACCAAAGTTGCAGATCCATCTAAGGCATCAGTTTTCTCGGCCGCATCCCCGATTGCATAAATATCAGGATCATTCGTGCGATTGAATTCATCGACCTGAATACCCTTGCGCGTTCCGACCGTCAGTCCCGCGGCTTGAGCTAAACCAATTTCTGGGCGCACTCCGATTGCCAAGATAACGAGTTCTGCATCTAGGACCACGCCACTTGATAAGACAACAGCTTCTTTCGTAATCTCTGAAGCGCTTACTCCTAGATGAAGTTCAACGCCTTTAGTTCGCATCTCGGTAGCAACAAGGAATGCCATTTCAGGATCTAGGGGTGCTAAAACCTGATCAGATGCTTCTACAACGCTTGTCCTAATTCCTCTATGCACAAGATTTTCAGCAATCTCAACACCGATAAATCCGCCACCGATTACGACAGCACTTCGCGGTTTCTCATTGACGTGAGCGACGATACGTTCGACATCTTCGACCGTACGAAGTGTCATTGCGCGATCGATTCCTGGCAGCGGAGGCACGATTGGAGATGCACCGGGGCTGAGAACAAGCTTGTCGTAGCCAATGGAACTTTCTTGACCGGTGAGGAAGTTCTTGATTCTTAACTGCTTTGCTCCGCGATCGATTGCCAGAGCTTCTGTGTTGATGCGAACATCTAAACGAAAACGTGCGTGGAGACTCTCGGGAGTCTGAAGAAGGAGATTGTTCTCTTCTTCGATTACTCCTCCAACAAAGTATGGGAGACCACAGTTGGCGTAAGAGACATATCCGCTCTTTTCAATAACGGTAATCTCCGCATCGTTATCAAGTCTGCGCAGACGAGTAGCTGCTGACATTCCGCCCGCAACGCCACCAATAATGACTACTTTGGTCATGCTGGGATAGCTCCTGAAGCAACTAGGTCAATGAAGCCAACTTGGGCATTAAGGATGCTGGTAAAGCCTGCATCAGACATCTTTCCTGCGGCGATGCTCGAGCGATTTCCACTTCTGCAATAAAGGGCGTAAGTCACGTCCTTATCAAGTGCTGCAATTTCTTCGTCAAAGCGCATTGACTCGACATCGATATTGATTGCGTTGGCAATATGACCTTCATTGAATTCGCCAGAGGTGCGGACATCGATGATGACGACTCCTTCTGCTTGGGCTTGTGCTACGAAGTCGGCAGCTCCTAAATCTGTCACAGCTGAATTAGATGAACAGCCACTGAGAACAAGAGCAGATGCAAATACTGCTGCGATTACTTTTTTCACTTTTCTCCTTACGCCAAGCTCAAGAAGAGCTTCTGTAATTTTTCAGTTGTTTCAGCTTGATTGCGACCATCTTCAATCAGGCACTCTTTTAAACTTGCAGAAATCAAAGTGAATGCTGCGGTATTGACCGCTTTGCCAACTGCTGCCATTTGATGGACTACATCCTCACAACTACGTCCCTCTTCGAGCATGCGCACAACAGCCGCAACCTGTCCTTGGGCACGTTTCATTCGCTTAAGAACAGCATCGAGCTGCTCAGTATCTTCTAGTACATGCGCTTTATTTTTAGCAGGCATTACTTCACCCTCTTCTTGTCATTGATTGAGTAAAAATCTCTAGCAGGTGCAGCGATCTTGCTCGGCAACGCCGGCGAGCGCTTCATCAATATGCTGACCACAGCCTGACCACGTAGCCTTCTTACAACGATCACATGTAACTCGTGAACACATCTTGATACCTCTCTCTGTGCCTATAGGCATAATTATTGATATGGAACTATATACCCCTGGGGGTATATGTAAAATGTACCAGATCAATTTCTTTTTTCAAATCATCAACGGGGCGGCCTACAGCCAACAGGTCGCGGCTCTGCCATAGACTCAAGACCATGAGCTCGCTGGCAGATAGAGACGCCCACCAATCCCGGATCGTTAAGACGCTCATTACAACCCAGGTTCTTAACGGTGTAGGTGTTGCTGGCACGGTTGCAGCAGGCTCGCTACTTGTTGCATCTATTGCAGATTCAGAGACACTTGCTGGCCTAGCTCAAACATTTTCAGTTCTAGGCGCAGCTGCAATGGCATTGCCCCTTGCACGTCTGACTAATCGCGGAGGGCGTCGACTTGCTCTCTCTGCAGGTTTAATCACTGGTCTCATCGGTTCCGTTATTGCAATTACCGGTGGTTCAACAAAAAACATTTATCTGATGCTTTTGGGATCATTTTTAGTAGGTGCGGCATCTGCTTCTGGTTATCAAGCCCGTTTTGCAGCGATCGATCTGGCAACTGAAGAAAATCGTGCGAAGCAACTTTCATTTGTTGTATGGGGATCAACAATAGGTGCTGTCACTGGCCCCAATCTGATGGAGCCTTCAGGTCGAATTGCAGAAAGCTTTGGCCTACCGAGCCTTGTCGGACCTTATATCGTCAGCGCATTCACACTTAGCCTTGCGGTCTTGGTGATCTATCTCTTTCTTCGCCCTGATCCGTACCTGACAGCACATAAAGATGCCCATGCTGCCGGAATTATTATTAAGAAATCATTTAAAGAAACTTTTTCTCATATCAAGAGTCATCCCGCAGCTCTCTTAGCAATCTCTTCTATTGCAATCGGTCATTTAGTGATGGTGGCTGTAATGGTGATGACTCCGGTGCATATGAAGCACGTTGATGTCACGCTACAAGTAATCGGGCTTGTTATTAGTATCCACGTTTTAGGTATGTACGCTTTCTCGCCTCTCGTCGGTTACTTCACAGACAAACTCGGAAGAATTGCTGTGATCCAAATTGGCGTAGTTCTCTTACTGCTCTCAACCGTGGTCTCTGGAACTGCAGCAGCCGACAACGCAATACAGCTAGGAATTGGCTTGTTCTTCCTAGGTCTTGGGTGGTCTTGCACGCTGATCGCTGGTTCTGCGCTGCTCTCTGGTTCAGTCGATGATGAGATGCGCCCTTCATCTCAGGGCACGAGTGACTTGGTTATGAACTTGATGGGTGCAGCCGGTGGAGCGCTTGCCGGAATCATTATTGGATTCTTAAATTATGGGTGGCTCTGTTTCTTTGCTTCAATTCCCGTTGTCATCTTGGGAGTTTGGTCGACTCGAGTAAGCAAATGAGCATCGCAGAGAGAATAACTTTCGAAGGCGATATGTTCGAATGGCGCGGACCCTCACCCTTCTACTTTGTAGAAATTCCGGCAGCGCAAAGTGCGAAGATAAAGGAGCGGGCCGCTCAACTCACATACGGCTGGGGCGTAATCCCGGTCACCGGAGTAATTGGTAAGACCGAATTTACAACCTCGTTGATCCCTAAGAACGGGGTGTATCTGCTGCCCATTAAGAATGTTGTGCGGTTTGGTGAAAATCTAGAAGTAGGCCAGAATGTAAAAGCGAGTATTGAACTTGGAAAGAGTAAATGATGAAAGTTTTCAGAACACTCTTGATAGTGATTTCTCTGACGCTTCTAGCTTCTCAATCAATCCCAGCTCAAGCTCATTCGGCTCTTGAATCTTCTACTCCTACCAAGAGCGAGATCATTGATCTCCTCCCCTCTGTTATTTCATTAACATTTAATGAGGACCTACTTTCAATCGAGGGTGAAGAGGTAAATACACTCGCTCTTGCCGGTAGCGATGGCACTGGGTATGAACTGCTCCCGCCAACAATTTCAGGAGCCATACTTTCGGCGCAACCTGTCGACGGAATTTACCCTGCTGGCAACTATCTACTTTCCTATCGCGTGGTTTCAGCAGATGGCCATCCGATTACGGGAGAGATTGCCTTTACAACAACTTCTCTCACAACGATCGATTCACTAATGGCCAAACCAATGACAGCATCAGTTCCAGTTGATGATGGGGAATCATCTTCTATTCTTACTCTCGCCAGTGTTATTCTTACACTATTGATATTTGCTGGAATATGGAGAATGCGCGCAATATGGCTCAAGTAATTGAAATTGACGGTGAACTAATTCTTCAGCTTTCGGTCCGCGAAAAAATCTTTGCATTGCACGGCAACCCTCGGGCGAGAGTTTCGGATCTAGTGTCAACCACCGAGTCAATAAAGCCATGGCGCAGTAGCCTTCTACGAGGGTTTCGCGCTCCCGGCACCGCAATTCCTTTTGTCGTTCTCCTTGGAACCATGCGTTTTAGAGGTGGCAAAGATTTCACCGCAATTTACAAACGAGGTCCCGTGCGGATCTACGAATTTAGTACAGGTGAATTTAAGCGCTGGATAATCAGCGATTAACCCTTCACGTCAAAGCGATCGGCGTTCATCACCTTTGTCCAAGCGGAGATAAAGTCTGCAACAAACTTTTCACGAGCATCATCTTGTGCGTAGATTTCAGCATAAGAGCGCAGGATTGAGTTTGAACCAAAGACCAAATCAACACGAGTTGCAGTAAATGCAACCTGGCCTGTTGTGCGGTTGCGCAGGTTGTAGAGATTCTCGCCAGCTGGCTCCCAGACATATGTCATGTCGGTGAGATTGACGAAGAAATCATTAGTAAGCGCACCCACTTTGTCGGTGAAGACTC
>JACCDJ010078876.1_pt1 | contig 12258 bp, 9 predicted proteins | sample 7444481 | NCBI WGS metagenome assembly JACCDJ01 (sample SAMN15323435, study PRJNA562643) | freshwater metagenome | isolation source: river surface water | place: USA:Blue River Watershed | collected 2017-08-15 | reverse complement strand
TCAGGTCGGCCTCCAGCACCTCCGGCGCGGCGCGTCGTGCTCTCGACCGCGATCGCGGAGTCCTCGGTGACGCTCGCCGATGTCCGCGTCGTGATCGACGCGGGCCTGACGCGGGTGCCGCGGCACGACCCGCGGAGCGGGATGACGCGCCTCGCGACGGTGCGGGTCTCGCAGGCGGCAGCCGAGCAGCGGCGTGGCCGCGCGGGCCGCGTCGCGCCGGGGTGGTGCCTCCGCCTCTGGGATGAGGGGACCCACGCCGCCCTGCCGCGACGCGCCGCGCCGGAGGTGCTGGAGGCCGACCTGACCGCGCTCGCGCTCGACCTCGCGTGCGCGGGGATCGACGATCCTGCCGTGCTCCGCTGGCTCGATGCGCCTCCCGCAGGCGCCTTCGCACAGGGACGCACCCTGCTGCACGCCCTCGGCGCGCTCGACGCCACCGGTCACGTGACTGCACACGGCCGTGCGATGGCCGCGCTCGGCCTCGCCCCACGGCTCGCGCATCTGGTGCTCCGCGGTGCGGAGATGGGCGCAGCCACACTCGCCTGCGAGATCGCGGCGCTGCTGGCGGAGCGCGACCTGTTCCGACGCGAGGCGGCCGCGCTCGACGTCGACCTCCGGAGCCGTGTCGAGGCCCTGCGGGCGCGGGTGGCAGGACCGGACGTGGACCGTGGCCGACTCCAGCGGGTGCGGCAGGAGGCCCGCCTCCTCGGTCGGATGCTGCCCACACGTGCGAGTAACGCGCACGACGACCTCGCGTTGGTCGGGCGCCTTGTGGCGCTCGCCTTCCCTGATCGCCTCGCGCAGCGACGGCCGGGCGACGCGCCGCGCTATCTCCTGCGCAACGGCCGCGGGGCGCGCGTCGAAGCCCCGGTCGGTATCGCCGGCGCACCATGGCTCGCGATCGCGGACCTCGACGGCGACGCCCAGGAGAGCCGCGTCTGGCTCGCGGCGCCGCTCGACGAGGCCGATGTCCGCGCCGTGGCCGGTGCGGACATTGTCACCGAGTCGGAGGTCGTCTGGGACGACACCCGCGACGCCGTCCGGGCGAGCGAGCGGGAGCGACTCGGGGCGATCGTGCTCCGTGAGCGTCCCCGCCGCGATGTCTCGGCGGATGAGCTCCGTGAGGCGATGCTCGGGGCGATCGCGCGTGGAGGACTCCCCCGGCTGCCGTGGTCGGACGCGGCGGTGCGGACGCGGCAGCGACTCGCCTTCGCGCACGCGACCGATGCGGCGCACTTTCCCGACGTCGCCGACGCGGCCCTGCTCGCGACGTTGCCCGAGTGGCTGGGGCCGTCCCTCACCGGACATCGGCGACTCGCCGACCTCACGACCATCGACCTCGGCGGGGCGCTGCTCGATCGACTCGACTGGTCGGCGCGGCGCCGGCTCGACGCCATCGCCCCGACGCACTGGGAGGCCCCGACGGGATCGCGCCTGCCCATCGACTACGGAGATCCGACCGCACCCGCAGTGGCCGTGCGCCTCCAGGAACTCTTCGGATGCGCGGAGACACCGCGCGTCGGCGACGGACGCGTGCCGTTGACACTGCACCTCCTCTCTCCGGCACACCGCCCGGTGCAGGTCACGCGCGACCTCGCGGGCTTCTGGCGCTCGAGCTACTTCGAGGTGCGGAAGGAGATGAAGGGTCGGTATCCGCGGCATCCGTGGCCCGATGACCCACTCGCTGCCGAACCGACGCGCCGCGCGAAGCCCCGCGGTACCTGACACCCGACCGCACGGACGAGAGCCCGGACGGACGAGCACAACGATTCAGCGCAGCGGGTCGCGACGACTCAATCGCGCCCGCGGCGGATCAGACGCCGAACTGCCGGAAGTGATGATCGGTGTGCTTGTACGCGAGGACGCCGAGGTCCGCATCGCGCATCACGCCGAAAATCGGATGCGGCGGGCGGGGCGCGCCCTGCACCGGTGGCGCGAATCGCGCGATACGCTGCCGTAGCGTCGCGACATCCGCCTCCCAGTCGTCAGGAATCCGAGCCAGCAGCTGCGGTGCGGCCGGCGCGCTCTTCGGGAACGGAATGACGTACAGCGCGAGCCATCGGACAATCGGCCGGAATGGGACGAACCAGCGCGGGAGCGTCAGCTCGCCCGCACCGAACCGATATGACTCGATGAGATGCGAGACCATCTGCGGCGCCGTCATCCGGCCCCAGCGGGGCGTGGCGGTCGGCGCGAGACGGTCGAGTCGATCAAGCAACTGCTGGCGAGCGGCGGCGTCGAAGATCGTGGGCATCGTCGGGGAAGGCACGTGGGAACGCCGCCGAGCTGGTCAGCGCGCGCCGTGGGAGGCTAGCGGGTGTTGGGGTTCACCGCCACGGCGCGCGTCCGTATCTTGGGGCGTGCCCAGACGCGTCTCCCGTCCCCCCGTGCGCCTTCTGCGCTGCGGGCGCCTCACCTGCCTCGGGTGGCGTGCCGCCGTTGGTCTCCTCACCGGTGGGTTCACCCTCGGGACGATGTCGCCGGCAATGCTTTCGGCACAATCCAGCCCATCGGTGGTCACCAAGATTACGGCCGATGTCGGCTATGTGCAGACGGGCGGCAACACGAACCTGACCACGCTGAACGTCGGCGAGCGCTTCAGTCAGCAGCGCGGGCGCCTCTCGCTGTTGCAGCAGCTGAATGTCGTGTACTCCGAGCAGCGCGACACCGTCAAGGCGAATCAGTTGCGGGTCGCGACGCGGGGCGATTATCGCATCGACCAGATCATGTCGGTCTTCTTCGCCGTGACCTTCGACCGCAACCGATTCGCCGGTATCCAGCGACGGTTCGACGAGCAGGTGGGGGTTCAGGCGCGCCTGTTCGCCGGCCGACGCGATACACTGCGCATCGAGGGCGGCGGCAACGTGACGCAGGAAGTCCGCCTCGATGGCATCCAGCGGAACTTCCCCTCGGCGCGCGCAGCCGGCAGTTGGCGGCACGCGTTCAATCGGACGTCCTACTTCCACCAGACCGCCGAGTTCATCCCGAACATGCGGGACGCGGACGACTGGCGTCTGAACACCGAGTCCACCGTGGTCGCCCCCGTCTCATCGAAGGTCGGCCTCAAGGTCAGCTACGTCGTCCGATACGACAATCTTCCAGCGGCGGGCTTCGTGGACTCCGACCGACTCTTCACCACCGGTCTGCAGCTGACGTTCTAGCCTGACGCGCCGGAGGGTCCGCGCGTCGACTCGCGGAGCGACACTTACCCCGCGAGGATCCCCGACCGCCCGTGCTCGAGGCGCCACGTCGTCGCGGTGCGCACCGGCGCCCCAGGCCGCTCCACGAACGGCACCTCGCGATACGCCGCCGTCCACGCGCTCGGCGTCACGTCGTGCACGACGTAGCCGCGCCGCGCCGAGTGCCACTTCACGTGCGGGTTCTCGGGCATCTGCTCCGGTGCCCCGAGCCAGGTGTCGCTGCCATCGCCGCCGGAGCTGATGGAGGTGCCGATGAACTCCGCCGCCACGACCGGGCGGTCGGGACGGTCGAAACCCGCACGCAACTCGTTGACCCAGTTGGAGTGCACGTCGCCGGTGAGGACGACGGTCCGATTGGGCGCGCGCTCGGCAATCGCCCGGAGCACCCGGTCGCGATTCGCGGGATATCCCGACCAGCCGTCCATATAGAGCCGCTGCTCGGCCCCCTTCCGATCGTCGAATGGCGCGACGGGCACCTGCTGCCCGAGGACCTGCCAGCGCGCGGGGGACCCCCCGATTCCGTCGAGGAGCCAGCGCTCCTGCGCCGCACCGAGGATGGTGCGTGACGGATCCGCCCACTCACCACAGGGCACGACCCGCGAGCCGTCCCCACAGGGCTGGTCGTCGCGGTACTGACGCGTGTCGAGCATCCAGAGCCGCGCGAGCGCGCCCCAGTCGGCGGTGCGGGTGATAGTGAGATCGGCCCACGAGCGGGCGCGGGGCACGCGCACGGGTTGGTGCTCCCACCACGCCTGATAGCCGGCGGCGCGGCGCGCCCGCATCTGCTCGCCCGCCTCCATCTCGTTCTCGCCGATCTCGCCCGCGTAGTTGTTGTCGACCTCGTGATCATCCCAGGTGACGAGCCACGGGCACATCGCGTGGGCCGCCTGCAGCGCGGGGTCGAGCTTGTACTGCGCATACCGCATCCGGTAGTCGTCGACCGACCGGATCTCGAATCCGTGGTGGCTCCGGACGGCGTTGCCGCGGCCGCCGTACTCGTAGATGTAGTCCCCGAGGTGCGCGACGAGGTCACAGCGCTCCGCGGCGAGGTGGTGGAGCGCGGTGAAGAGCCCCTGCTCGTAGTTCTGGCACGACGCCATCCCGAGCCGGAGGGGCGTGGACGCCCCAGCGGCCGGCGTGGTGCGCAGCCGTCCGACCGGGCTCAGCGCATCCCCTGACCGGAACCGGTAGAAGTACCAGCGATCGGCACCGAGCCCCGTGACGTCCACGTGGACGCTGTAGGCGAGCTCGGGGGCCGCGGTGTAGCGCCCGCGCGCCGCCACCTTCGTGAACGCCTCGTCCTCGGCGACCTCCCAATCGACGATCGGTCGCGTGCCGGGCATCCCGCCCTCCGGCTCGAACGGCCGGGGGGCGAGACGGGTCCAGATGACGGCCCCGCTCGGCGTCGGATCGCCCGCGGCGACGCCGAGCGTGAACGGATCGTCCGCGAAGGAGGGACGCCAGGTGAGACGCCACTCATTCGGGAGCGCGGCGCAGAGAGCGGCGTACCGCGCGAAGTCGGTGACGAAGTGCCGGCGCCGCATCAGGGCCACGGGAACGGAATCACCGGGAAGCGCGACCGCGTCGCAGGATCATCGTCCCCGTCGAAGTACGCGGCGATCTCCCGCCGTGCCTGTTCGCGGAGCGCCCGGTCGGGGACGAGCCCGCCCGTCGTCGCCGCGAGCTTCGCGTCGAGCCGCTTCAGCTGCAGTTCAGTCACCGCCCGGACATCGGGAAGCGCGGCCTTGTCGCCGGCGCGGTCGAGCAGCGTGTTCAGCACCACGCGCTGCACGGTGCGCCGGAGCGACTGCACGTGGAAGTCGGCGGTCGGCGCCGCCCCCCAGGTGCGATCGATGATCGTCGTCAGCACCTCATCGAGGGTCGGGAGTTGCGCGTCGCGCGCGCGGAAGAGGACGACCCGCGCGAGCCGCTCCCGCTGCAGCAGCCCTTCAATCACCTCGGTGGCGAGCCCACCGGCGAGCGTGATCTCGTCGAACGACGTCCCTCCGGCAGAGCCCATCCAGACCATCTGGGGGTCACCGCCCGGCGGCATCGGCGGGATGAGCCGCTGGACCCGCTCCGGCACCGCGAGGGCCGCGGGCTCAAGTGCGTCGAGCGCCATCACCAGCGCGCGCCGCTGCTCGGCGGCCGGAATGATCGTCGTGGGCGTCTGTCCGTCACCCCGCATCGTGTAGCGGAAGTCCATGCCGCCGACGTACTTCGTGAGCCCCTCGAGCGAGTACCGGTGATGCAGGTAGACGTGCGTGAAGCGCATGTTCAGGAGGTACATCGGCTCGCCGGGCTGGATGGCGCGCTCATCGAACTTCTCGATCGCGACCCGCCGAACGGCGCTGGTCCGCTCGACGGCGTCGAACATCGTCGCCCCCTCGACCCACCGTGTGACGGAGGGGATGGAGCCGTCGGCCCCCGCGTGCTGATCGGCGATGAAGCGGACGTTCCGCGCGATTCCCTCGTTGACGATCGCCGCGAGCCCCGCTCGCTCGCTCGCTGCGTCGGGATACCAGCGGTAGCCGAACCGGATGGCCAGTGAGTCCCACGCCCCGGCGAATGGCGCGTAGGCCCGGCTGAGGTCCGGCGTGCGGTCCGCACCCACCGTGATGAGCGGGAAGGGATAATCCATCACCGAGGTCCGGCCCTGCGCGTGGGCGATGTAGTTGTGCGACAGACCGAGGGTGTGCCCGATCTCGTGCGCCGCGTGCTGGCGCCGCCGCGCCATCGCGAACGCCTCGGCCGTGACGTTGAGTCCACCGGCGCCGGCCGCGGGGACCAAGCCCGCGTAAATGTTGTAGTCGATCAGCGAGCGCCAGGCATCCATGCGCACGACGGTGCGAACGATCTCGCCGGTGCGCGGATCGGCGATCGACGGACCCACGGAGGGGCCCGGCCCGCTCCGGTGCACCCAGTAGATCATGTTGTAGCGCGCATCCATCGGATCGGCGCCCGCCGGGAGGTCACGCACCTGGAAGGCGTTCTTGAACCCAGCGGCCTCGAAGACGGTGCTCCACCAGCCACCGCCGGTGCGGAAGGCGGTGCGGTACGGCTCTGGGATACCGGGATCGAGATAGTAGACGATGGGCGCCACCGGCTCGACGAGCTCACCCCGCTGGTACGCCGCCGCATCCTTGGGGACGAGGCGCCAGCGATTGGTGTATCCGTCGCGGTAGGTGCCGTCGAAGGCCTGCCCGAAATCCTGGAAGCGGGTGCTCCCGAATCCGGAGCGCGGGTCGGCCTGGCGCGGGCGGAAGCCGTCCAGCGACGGGAGCGCCACGAGGGAGTGATGCACCTCGAAGGTCGGCGCACTCGGATCGGGAGCGGCCCGCCGCATCGCCGCCCCCGGATTGTCCACGGCGAAGGTCAGCACGGCGTGGATCTCGGTGTTGCGCGGGAAGGCCTTCGTGCGGGTGGGCTCGATATAGCTCCGGTTCGCGTCGACGCGTGCATTGCCGCCCTGCGCCCGTCGCACACTCTCGGCGATGCCATACGCGTCGGAGAGGAAGAGGCTCGTCGCATCGACCGTCACGACGCCATTCGCCTCCGCCTCGATGGGGAAGGCCGCGAGCACCGAGACCGGGAAGGCCTCACTGGCCGCCCGAGCCGACGCCTCCGAGGCCCCGACGGCGCGAACGTCCACGTTGTCGGTGCGGAGGAGCACGCGCTTCCCGCGTCGCTCGAGACGCACGAGGGTCCCGTCGCCGATCTGCCCGCGGTCGAGGCCGAACGCCGGCACACCGCCGCCCGTGGCGAGGATCATCTGATGCATCAGGTCCTGCCCGAAGCGCTCCGCGGGGATGTCGAGGAGCACCTTGTTGCGGTCGGCATCCACGCGGACGCCGATGAACGGGGTGTCCTGAGCTGGGAGCGGTGCGGCGAGGGGCGCGGACGCGAGGAGGAGGACGAACGCCCAGCGGGCGCACGGACGGAGAAAGCGGGGGAGCGACATCGAAATCCCGGGTGGAGGGTCGTGGGGGGTGATGGTAACGTCCGCGTCCCGGGGCGTCGAGGGCGCTTGGAGCGCCGGGACCTGCGCGTTACGCTCCACGCCATGACCGCCTCCCGGATGTCACAACCTCGATCGGCCGCACGGCACCATCACTCCGCGCCTGCTGCCGCGCGGACCCTTCTCCGCCCCACCACGCCGTTCGCCACCCTCGCTGCACTGCTGCTCCCCTTGGCCGCCTGCGCCGGTGATGGGGGATCCGCACCGGCCCCGACGGTCAGCGTCACCCTCGCCCCCGCACTCGACACGATCACGCTCGGCGACAGTGCGATGTTCACCGCCACCCTCCGCGCGAGCGACGGCTCGTCGACCGCCGGCATCACGGTGACCTGGCGGTCGACCAACCCCGCCGTCGCGACGGTGAGTGCGGCGGGACAGGTGCGGGGCCTCGCGGCCGGGGGCAGCGCGATCATCGCGGCCACATCGAACGGCGCGGCGGATACCGCCGGCGTCGTGGTGGTCGCCCCGCCGCCACCACTTCCGGCAATCCGCCTCAGCGAGCTCCACTACGACAACGTCGGCACCGACGTGAACGAGGCCGTCGAGGTGGAGGGACCCGCGGGCGCCGACCTCGCCGGGTGGACCATCGTGCTGTACAACGGGAACGGTGGCGTCCCCTACGACACCCTCGAGCTCGCCGGGGTCCTGACGGACCAATGCGGCGGCCGCGGCACCGCGTGGACGTGGGCGCTCGGATTGCAGAACGGTGCTCCGGATGGGCTGGCGCTCGTGAATCCGCGAGACTCCGTCGTCGAGTTCCTCACCTACGAAGGCACGTTCAACGCGACCGCTGGCGTCGCGCAGGGGGTGACGCCAATCCCGATTCCGGTCAGTCAGGAACCCGCGCCCGCGATCGGGCAGAACCTGCATCGGGACGCGAGCGGCCTCTGGAGCCTCCGCCCCGCCAACATCGGCTATTGCTACGGCGTTGCGCCGCCGACGCAGAACATCGTGAGCTTCACCGGGCGGACGAATGCCGATCCCGCGCTGCCAGCGGGGTTCGAGGACCAACTCTTCGCCACGCTCCGGTCGGGCACCACCGGGGATGTCCTCACCACGACGTGGACCTGGGCCTCCGACACACCGTTGCTCGCGACGGTGGACGCGCGGGGTGTCGTGCGGGCCGTCGCGGCCGGGACGGCGATCATCCGGGCGACGGCCGCAGACGGCACGACGAGTACCTACCCCGTACGGACGCGCGTCGCGGCCTCCGGGACCGCCCCGGCGTACGCGGGGAACACCGAGTTCGGTGACCCATCGGACGGCGATGCGACGGACGAGGTGATCATCCGCCGCGCGGAGTACACGACCTCATTCGACGTCGCGCGTGGGATCCCGAACTGGGTGAGCTATGCCCTCGACCTCTCGCATCTGGGGACGGAAGATCGGTGTGACTGTTACACGTATGACCCCGAGCTTCCGATGGCGGGGCGCTTCACCACGGCGGACTATACGGGGGCCGGCACCGCCGCGGGATATGGGATCGACCGCGGGCATCTGGCACGCTCCGCCGACCGGACCGGAGGGGCACTCGACAACGCCCGCACCTTCTATTTCTCGAACATCATCCCGCAGGCGGCCGACAACAACCAGGGCCCGTGGGCTGCGCTCGAGAGCTACCTCTCCGACCTCGCGATCCTAGGCGGCAAGGAGCTCTACATCATCGCGGGAGCCTCAGGCTCCAAGGGCACAGTGAAGGGCGAGGGACGCATCACGATCCCGTCGACCGTGTGGAAGGTCGCGCTGATCCTCCCGCGTGATGCCGGACTCGCGAGCGTGACGAGCGCTGCCGATGTCCAGGTGGTGGCGGTGGTGATGCCGAACGACGCCGGGATTCGGGCCAACACCTGGCAGTCGTACCGGACGACGATCGATGCCGTGGAGGCCCTCAGCGGACGCGACCTGCTCCGCCTCCTCCCGGACGCGATCGAGACGGAGCTCGAGGCTCGAGTGCCCTGAACGCACGACGCCCCCGCGTGGACGGCTCAACGCCCGTCTCACGCGGGGGCGTGAGCCGACTCAGCCGATCGTGAGCGTCCCGGCTGTGGCGTTGAACGTCACAGCGCGTTCCGTGAGACCGCGGGTCGCCGGCCCACCCGTGACCGCGCCGGTCGAGGTGAACGTCGCGCCGTGGTTCGGGCACCGGAACCCACCGGAGACGATGTTGACCGTCGTCCCCGCATGCGGGCAGACCATGCTGAAGGCGCGATAGGACGTCGCGCTCACACGGAGGACCGCGGTCGGGATACCGCTGCCGCCATCGACCCGTGCGACCCCACCATCAGCCCCAAGTGCCGCGAAACTCGCGAGGGCCACCACGAGCGAGCCAGGGGTCCCACCACCGCCCGTGCCACCATCATCGTCGTCGTCGATGCCGGAGACCCCGCCGATGTTCCCATCGCCGCAGGCCGCGAGCACGCCGAGCACCGACGCCGCGAGTGCGGCCGACAGGAAGCGGCGACGCTCCGTATCGACACCGCGGTCATGCAGGGGACAGGAGGATGTGCAGTCGGACATCGGGATCCTCAGCGGAAGACGTCAAGCATGGAGGCGTAGCCGATGGTGGCCAAGCCAATGGACGCGAGGGCGACGCTGCGATGCGTCTGCCGGCGTGCGAGCGACTCCTCGGCGTCATCGGCCAGGAGCCCGGTCGCGGTGAAGCCCGCGTCGGCAGCGAGCATCATCACCGCGTGAAAGACCTTGCGCCCACGATCCTGCGGGTCGTTGCGGCCCTCCCAGAGGTTCCAGAGCCCCGTCACCGTATTGACGGCGAAGAGCCCGGCGACGGCCCCCGCCGCGACCCCGTGGCCGTCACGCGCCCACTCGGGCGCCGCCGAGCTCTTGTCAAAGAGCTCACGCCCGGCGACGTACTGAAATGCGAAGAGGGGGAGCATCGCGTAGCTGCCCCAGCGATGGATGTCGAGCCGCGTGTAGTAGGCCGCACTGTATTCGAACACGGAATCGGCCGGCGCCAGGAGCTGAGCCGCGCCGGCGCCGGATGCGGCCGTGGGTAGCGGCACGGGCACGGGCACCGTGAAGCGTGCGGTGAGGACCGGTCCGGCGGGCGCCGCAGCCACAACCACCGTCGCCTCGTCCGTCTGATCGGAAGGCAGGCCAGACGCGGCCAATGGTTCGAGTCGTGGGGCGCCGGCCAACGCGTGGGAGGCCAACAGCGCGAGCGTGAGGACATCCATGGTGGAAGCTCCGGAACGGGGAAGACGCTCGGACGCGTCGCCGCAAGGCTCCGGCAACGTTATCCTCCGTGGAACCCCTCCACCACCACGAAAGGTTCCATGCCCGTCCCCTCCTCTCGTCGGCTGCTCCGCGTGCTCGTCCTGGCCCTCGTCAGTGGCCCGCTGGCGCTGGCCGCGCAGGACGATGCCGCGCTCCTCGCACGCGCCCGCGGCATCCACGAGCGCGTGCTCACCCTCGACACCCACGTCGACATCAACCCGGCCGTCTTCCGGCGGGATACGGTCAACTATGTGACCGGCGTGCCGCGGAACCAGGTCGACCTCCCGAAGATGGAGGCCGGCGGTCTCGATGCCGCCTTCCTGATCGTCTACGTCGGCCAGGCCCGGACCATCGACTCGGCGACGATGGCGGCGGCCTACGACGCCGCGATGGAGAAGTTCGCGGCGATCCACCGCCTGACCGACACCCTCGCCCCAGCGCGCGTGGGGCTCGCCCGCACCGCCGCCGAAGCCCGCGCCATCGCGGCGAGCGGCCGGAAGGTGGTGTTCATCGGCATCGAGAACGGCTTCCCGGTCGGCACCGACCTCGGGCGCATCAAGCAGTTCGCCGACCTCGGCGGCCGCTATCTCTCGCTCGCCCACAATGGGCACAGCCAGCTCTCCGACTCGAACACCGGGGAGCGAGACGGCATCTGGCTGCATAACGGCCTGAGCCCGCTCGGGCGCGAGGCGGTCGCAGAACTCAACCGCCAAGGGGTGATGATCGACATCTCACACCCGAGCAAGGCGAGCATGCTGCAGACCATCGCGCTGACCCAGGCGCCGATCATCGCCTCGCACTCGGGGGTGCGCGCGATCTGCAATCACAGCCGCAACCTCGACGACGAGCAGCTGCGCGCGATGGGCCGGAACGGCGGGGTGGTGCAGCTCGTGGCCTTCAACAGCTATGTGAAGTGCGGCCCGTCGACCACCGGAGCGCGAGCGACCGTTCGGGACTTCGTCGATCACATCGACTACACGGTGAAGCTCATCGGAATCGACCATGTGGGAATCAGCTCGGACTTCGACGGCGGGGGTGGCGTCGAGGGGTGGCGAGACGCGAGCGAGACCTTCAACGTGACCCTCGAGCTCGTCCGCCGCGGATACACGGAGGCGCAGATCGCCAAGATCTGGGGCGGCAACCTCCTCCGTGTGCTCGATGAAGTGCAGCAGGTGAGCGCTCGACTCCAACGCCAGGCCCGGTAACCCGATGCCCTACCTCACGATCTACCTCGCGAGCCTCGCCGCCTTCTTCGCGCTCGACCTCCTCTGGCTCGGTGTCGTCGCCAAGGGCTTCTATCAGGCGCAGCTCGGGCACCTGATGCGGCCCGACGTGCAATGGCCGGCGGCCCTCCTGTTCTATCTCATCTACGTCGGCGCGATCGTGATCCTCTGCGTCCTGCCCGCCGCGGAGAAGCAGTCGCTCGGACGGGCCCTGGCGCTCGGCGCGGTCTTCGGGCTGGCCGCCTATGCCGCGTTCGACCTCACGAGCCTCGCGCTGCTCAAGGACTTCCCGATGAAGGCCGTCGTCGTGGACCTGACCTGGGGCACGGTGCTCACCGCCTGCGTGAGCGCGGCCGGCTACTGGGTGGCGCGGCGCTGACGCCACCCCCACTTGGTTCGGGGATGTGAGACGAGGGGCCCCGCGGCGCGCTGCGGGGCCCCTCGTCGTCAGCGCTTCACCAGCGTCAGGATCGAGTAGGTAGCGACGGTCTCGTCGTGCTGGTTCCGCACGTCGACATCCCACTCCACGACCCCCTGCGGTACGCCATCGGGCGGAGTGTCCTTGGCGGTCTTCTGTTTCACC
>JACCDJ010502132.1_pt1 | contig 12262 bp, 14 predicted proteins | sample 7444481 | NCBI WGS metagenome assembly JACCDJ01 (sample SAMN15323435, study PRJNA562643) | freshwater metagenome | isolation source: river surface water | place: USA:Blue River Watershed | collected 2017-08-15 | reverse complement strand
CATTCTCGTATCCAACAAACTTTGGAAAGTAAATTAGTTCATCTTTCCAATATTTCCCGTAAAAGAAGGGTTTGATATAATAATCCCAACGGTCAAACTTTAATAAATCAGTACCCGGCTTAGACGCACCATTCAATGCATAGAACATATACGCATCGACTCCGGTCTTGAATATATCGTCATCTAATATACTGAGAAGAAATTCACTAGTATCACATGCATGGATATACTTTCCTGAACGGTTTACTAATTTCATCGCCCTGTCTCTGTGAATCTCGGGGAAATGTCTACCCATCATATATCTCATGTCATTTGAATCGACTTCCCCAACGTGATGAATATACGGATCGTGGGTCATTTGTACTAAATCAGCATCGTCCGGTAATAACTCTAAGAAACGTTTCCACAAACAAGAATAAACATATATTTCTTCTCTATTGGCTTCTTCTAATAATTCGTCTTTTATTTTAATAGGATCAATATCAATGACTAATGGCTTGACTCCGTATTTTTTAGCAACTATTTCCATATAGTTATATTCATTGTCGTTATATCCTGGCAGATACATAAATGCACATTCTACTGGAATACCTTGCTCTTTACACGAATGCAACATACTTTGACTATCTAAGCCGCCGCTAAGACTTATCATTAGTTTATTGGATGTATCTGCTATCTCACGCATCCTGTAATCAGTTTCCTCACGCATATTCCCGTAAGGACGTTTAATCGAATCTATTTCAATATAGAACCTATCGTTGTCAAACCCGTATTTCATTCTGTTGATTCCTTAAAGGGGAAAAGATGAGTTCCTGGGGTTTCTAAGTTTTGTATTAAATCTGATACTTTGACTTTAATGTATTTCTTTAATACGTCAGGGGTCTTTACTTTCATAATAAAATCAATGTTTTCCGGTCCTTGAATCTTTGGGAAATAGATTAATTGATTCTGATAATGTTGATGGAATAATACTGGCTTAACATATATGTCCCAATAATCTAGTAGACTTGGTTTCTTTCCGTGTAATAGAATACCATTGTTTCTAAAATAGTCTCTAGCATACATAAAGGCTTGGTACATCGGGTCCTTAGCAAACGAAAGCGTCATTTCACTGTTCTTATCCCACATGATTTCTTTGCCCGGACGATTCAACATACTAAACGCACGTTTCTTACCCCACTCATGCCATTGAGGACTTTCCCAATAATAGCATTCATCGTCAATGGGTAAGAAGAATGGAACGTCAGGCCCTTGTACATATAAACTTTCAGGGTCAATCATTTTTACCATGTGTTGATGTAATATCTGATTAGGATGAATCTTATGTTTCTCGCCCTCAGATATTAAATGATCCTTTAAACTATACGGGTCAATTTCGACTATACGCAAGTCCATTGGATAACGTTCTCTGAACTGTTGAACATTATTGTGTTCTTCATCGTTATATCCCGGATAGTGCATGAATATACATTTAATGGGTAGATTTTGCTCATAGAAGCTGAGAAATGTAATTTGACTATCTAACCCACTACTGAACCCTAAAGTTATGTTTGGGTTCTTTTCATGTAGATATCTGGCTCTTAATAGACTTTCTTCTTTTAACGTGCCAACTGTGCGAGTTACCCCTTGGAATTCCATGCCCTTGTCAGTAAATCTAGCCTCGTTAAAAATCATTTGATGTGTCCGGTATTAAATATAAGACTAATATTTATAGGCACACATTGAATGATTAACAAAAAGTTAGGATATTATCTAGTTAATGGTATAGAATTTGATTCAAAAATTAAAGCATTAACCTATAGTACCCAGACCAACTCTTACCCACAGTGGATATTCAACGATAAAGAGTATCAAAGTTATGATTGGTCCAAAGAGCCTGAATTATCATTAGATGCACTATATGACCAAAGAGTCAGAGACTTGCGTGAAAAGTATGATTATCTGATTCTTAGCTATTCCGGCGGTGCTGATAGTCACAATATACTTAGTAGCTTTATCCGTCAGGGTATTCACTTGGATGAAATCGTAGTGAATACAATGGAAAGAGGCAATAAAAAATCAACAACAATATCTACTAATAATGTGGCTGCGACCAATGCTGCGGCTGAGCATGATTTACAAACAGTCCCTAGACTTAAAGAAGCGGCTAAATTAATTCCAAATACAAAGATTACAATCTGTGATTTAACTGATTATTTGTTTGAATATTTAGAAGATAAAGGGGACGAATCTTGGGTATTCGATAAACGTGAGGGTTTAAATCCTGCAGGAATGACTAGATTCAACTATCTACACTTTAGTGACATTCGCAAACAGTTTGACAAAGACAAGAGTTTTGGCATTATCATGGGTATTGAAAAGCCAAGATGTTACATACTAAAGAATAAACTATTTGTTAGCTACGCTGACAGAGCGACCAATATTACTACAGTTGCAGAACACTTTAAAGAATACCCAAACAGTACTGTTGAGTTCTTTTATTGGAGTCCGGATGCACTAGACATTCAATGTAAGCAAATACATACTATAAAGAAATGGCTTGAGGCCTTCCCTGAATATCAATATCTTTGGGATGCAGAAAAAGAACTAGCTAGTGATAAAGCCTTTATTACTATTAGACTTCACCATGAAAGACTATTAAGACCTATATTATATACAACATGGGATAATCAGTGGTACCAAGCTGATAAAGCATTAAATGATTGGTACAGTGAGTTCGACCAATGGTTCTTTGACGACCATTATAATTCTAAAGCTGGACATATTTGGAAAGCTGGTATTGATTATGTTGTTAGCTCACTGGGTGAGTTTATCAGAGAGGGCGAGGATGGAAAAATTGACGGATTAATCCCATTTTCCAAACGTTATTTAATAGGTGAAATGAAGTCTAAATTGTTATGATTAACAAAAAGTTAGGATATTATGACGTTGACGGTATCGAGTTTGATAGCAAGATACAAGCCATGTATTATGCTAAGTCAAACAATAAGACTTTATCATGGCATTTCAACGATTTAGCATATAAATCATATGATTGGACTGTTGAACCAACACAGTCCCTAGACCAGTTATACGACCAACATGCTAGACTATTAAGAGACAAATATGACTATTTGGTATTGAGTTATTCAGGTGGCGCTGACAGTCATAATATATTAATGAGTTTTATCCGTCAAGGATTACACATTGACGAAATCGTTGTTAACACTATGGAAAAGGGGTATGGTAAATTTGTTACTAACTCTACAAACAATCTAAGTGCATCAAACGCAGGGGCAGAGCATGACTTACAAACAATGCCCAGACTTAAAGAAGTTTGTAATTTAATACCCAACACTAAGATTACTATCTGCGACTTAACTGAATATTTGTTTGAATATCTTGAAGAAAAGGGAGACGAGTCATGGGTGTTTGACAAGCGTGAAAGTCTACACCCTGCTAGTTTAATACGCTTTAATTATCTACATTTTACAGATGTTCGCAAGCAATTTGACAAAGATAAAACATTCGGAGTAATAATTGGTCTTGAAAAACCAAGATGCTTTATATACAAAAACAAATTATATGTGAATTTCACTGATAGGGCGACTAATTTAACTACAATCTCAGAGCATTTTAAACAGTATCCGAACAGTACTATTGAGTTCTTTTATTGGAGTCCTGACACATTAGATATGCAGTGTAAGCAAATTCATACGATTAAACGATGGCTAGAAGCTAATCCAAATCTTCAACACTTATGGGATGCCGAGAAAGAATTGTCTGGGGAAAAAGCTATCAATACAATCAAACTTACACATGAGAGACTGTTAAGACCTTTACTATATTCTACTTGGAACAATCAATGGTATCAAGCAGATAAAGCCTTAGGTGACTGGCATAGTGAGTTTGACCAATGGTTCTTTGATGGATACAAAGACTCAAACGCATTCCGTATTTGGCAAGCTGGAATTGATTTTGTAGTAGATTCTTTAGATAATTTTACCCGTAAAAGTACTACGGGTAAGGTTGATGGTTTTCAAATATTCACAAAGAGATATTGTATAGGCGATATGAAGCCTACTTTAATCTAATATTGTTCTTAATAATTAATGACTTTATCTGGTCATTGTTCTTTAATACATTATTAATATCACGTTGTTTCGTGCTTAATGTAGGGAAGATGCCCACATTCTTTAAATCTTGTTCTAGTTCACTATTCTTTATAGCAACTGTCAAGTCCTTGATAATAGAACTATTCTTATTTGTCTTACTCACAACAATAGCTAATGTTGCCTGCATTGGAAAAGATTCAGTATATAAGTCTTCCCACGTGTTCACATTCAATCCCAATTCGTGACTAGACATGATAACTGTCAATCTTTTATCGTTTGTCCATTCTTTTACTGTTGGGTAGTTCGCAAACATACAGTCAATATGTCCACCCAACAAGTCCATAATACTCTTAGAGCCACCTATACTATATGGAACAATTAAATGCTTTCTGTTCATTTTATTAAACAATACTTCTGTAGCTAAATGCTCTGAGCTACCGTAACCCGCTACTGCGAAGGATAGTTCTTTACCTTTAATAATATCAGGGACTGATTTGATATTCAAATCACTTCTACATACTAGAACTGAGGGCATTACTCCAATCGTCCCTATTACTCTTAAATCAGTTTCTGGATTATAATCAGAGCCAATTAATTGGTTGGTCACGTATATTTGACCCATAGTCGCTAACATTAAGCTGTCATGTGACATAATGTGTTTTACAGCAATCTTACCCTGTGCGCCCGGACGATTAACTACAATATAATCACCGGGAAGAAACTTGTGTATTAGTCTAGTTACTTTATCGCTAGGGCCTCCGGGTGCATGATGAACTGTAAACTCAGTAGCATGGGCCGAACTTAATATCATTAATAATATTAGAAAGTATTTCATTGTTTAATTAAATCAATTAGTTTGGATATTGGGTCGAATTCGTATTGTTTCACTTTAGTAGATAGTTTCTCAGCATTGGCATGATGATTATTGTGCCAAGCGTCACCCAGAATAAAGGGCCATAGATAGACGTTGTTTGTACTACGGTCTCTTGTTTCAAAGTTCCTATAACCATATGTATGTGCAAGATAGTTGAACATTGTCTGAGTTATACTTACAATGAAAACAGGGATAGCCCATGCATAGAAAACTAAGTTGAAATCAATGATAGAAAGCACCATTAAAAAAGATAGAATTATCAATAGATAGTATTTGTCGATATTAATTTGAATTGGGCTTAACAAGTCTTTGATGATGAAATGATTAATCTTTCCGGATGTTTTAACTGGCATAAACCCAAAGAACCTAAAAGACTTGTTGTGAGGGCTATGGGGATCTTTCTCTGTGTCAGATGTAGCATGATGAATCCTGTGTATATACACCCAACCCAACGGGCTACCTCTTCCAGCTAATACAGCAAATATCGTAAAGAACCATTTACTAAAAGATGATAGTTTGAAACTTTTATGGGTGTAATATCTATGCAACATCATACTAATCCCAAAAATACTATATCCATAGAACATGACTACAGATAAAGCAAGATAATACCAATTAAATTCACATATATAAACAGCAGACAAACTCAATACTAATGTGAATATTTGGATTATCTTTAATGATTCGGGAGATGATGAGAACAATTTCATCCTATATTTATCAACGAGAGGGTCAGAAACTAAATATTCAACATGATTGAAGAAAAATTTGAAATATTTGAGTACAGTTCTCTTTCCGAATCAATGAAAGAAAACTTCTTTTTATTCTGTCAGGACGCACGGACATTTGAACCGTTCCATCCCGCCGCAGAGAATATGTACGATGAAGATTGGGATAATAAGCCGCATACTCTTCCTTATATTTTAGAGAAAACAGACAGATTTAAAGGTGATGTTGGTAGCTTTCATATCCTCACAGTCAATCAAGTAATAATAGCATGTGCCGGAGTTTATCGTAGTGATTTTGACAGTAAAGTTGCTATATTAGGGTGTAGGACATGGGTGCATGAGAATTATCGTCACCGTATACTAATTAGAGAACACTTACTTCCCGTTCACAAACAATGGGCTATTCAACATGATTGTGACATACTTACACTAACTTTCAATGTTTATAATAAGAATCTGATTAAAACATTCCAAAGACTAAGACTAGGAGAGAATAAAGATAGAATAACTTCTAGACAAGAGAAACACTTGTTCTATAATAACTTGAATGTGTTAGATTATCCTGTAATTATAAAAAACACTGAGCAATGGATAATTTATGAGAAGCTAGGTGATCGTGACTTTAACTGGGAATCAATCAAAAAATGATAGTATATTCTCCGATTAATTTACCAAATCTTGAGGTCAACTGGGATAAGTTTTGGGATGTGTGGCACACGTACAGTAAACCACTCGTTAAAGTAAGGAACATGGGGCACTCAGGAGTTCCTGTAGGGCCAGTAGATGCTTGGATAGGCATTGATATTTTCAGAAGGCAGTTTTATATGCCAGGATATTTCGCACCATTGGTAGACTTGAGTACATTACCGGAACTGGTACAATCAGTTGAAAATATTAAAAAAGCGTTACCTACTATTGAATGCATACGAATCATACAAAGTACTGAAGATATTTTCAGCCATACAGATGATAACCTTGATGAGTGGAAGATTAGAAAAATGTTTCATTATACTAGCGAAACAAGTCAGTGGTACTTTACTAAGCCTGAAGATAGATTAGGAAATAGACATTATATATCATTACCAGAGACAACATCTTGGTTCGCATATAACGATAAACATGCATGGCATGGGTCTGATTACGATGATAAACACCCAAAGTTATTGGTTCAACTCTTCTTCCAAGAAAAACTATCTACGGATTTAATTGCAGACTTGTTGGAAGAATCTTTTAAAGAACACAAAGATTACGTGATTGAGTTTTGAGATTCTTCAATAACTAACCATCCAATATTAAACAAATCTTGTTTAATTTCTTCAGTGACAGTACCCTCACTGACAAAGTTATTCTTCATCCAAATATATCGTTCTTGTTCTTCTTTTGAAGCATTTCTAAAATCTTCATCGGACCAATCAGCTTTGATTCCAGAACAGTACCAATCAATGTAGTCACCCTCACCGACCATGTTAGCAACGATTCCTCCGGCAGATCGCCAACTTGCTGACCATGTTTGTTCGGTTAACAGTGGCCATACTTCATTCTTTATAAAGTCATTGTTACACATGGCTGCGTACAAGTTTTGTGCATATTCTTCGCGGCTTTGCGCCTTTTCGACCATGACTTTACTTGTACGCATATCGTACTCCATGTTGTTCTTCTGCCATTCAGGATCGTTCTCTCTATCTTGTTCTAACTGTTTCCAATTGAAAAGATAGTCGATCATTGACTGTGCGTTCTCATCATCCGGATTTATCAACAGTTTTTCCTGATATCTCTTGATCGAGAACGAGTGTCTGTCCTGGCTTATCGACATTGTTTGCAACTTTTCGTTGTTTTCCATGCTTTTTCTTATAGAAGATATGATTGCCAATTCTTTTCACCACTTCATGTGGGAAGTGATTATTATAGCTTGTGTTATGGAAGAATAATACACTTTTGGGTATGATATCCTTGTATTTGTCATATAGTAACACATCTTTAGCTACTTGTAAACTAGATTGGTATCTATGACTGTTACGATTTGGGTTTTTCTTTCCTTCACATACCCAACTAAATTGGCATACTTTTACCCAAAATGTTTCATCATATTCGTTAGTCTGTTTAACAGTTCTTGCTTGGTAAACGACTGAACATGGGGTTGGTGCAAATCCGTGATTTATTCTGTTAAGAACTACCCGTGCTACGGCTGCTTTACCCTCAGTGGGCTCGCCACCTGCTTCATAATAGATATTATCAGCCAAGCATTGAAGTTGTTTTGGATCAACTTCTTTAACTTTTACTACAGCAGGTTCTTCCTGAATCTGTGTAGTTTCTACTGTTTGATTACGTGATTTGTAATCTATAAAAATTGCCAATGCTAGAATTAAAATAATGGCAAATTTTATAAGGTTGTGGGAACTTCTCATAGGTATTTCCTTTCTTCTTCACGCATTACTGCGCTACGTTAATTGGTTTTACTATGTTTAGTTGCTAACTAAATCATTGTAAGTTGTCCCAGCAGTCGCAATTGCATCTAATAACTTCGTTGATTGCTTCACTGGGTGTTAATACGCTACACTGAATACTAGTATTGAAAATACTAAGATTAGGTGGTATTAAACTAACTTCAGGCGAACCAGCATAACTTCCCGGTGTTGTCGCTGCGCCTGTAACGATCGGTATGTCAGCAGCACAATTGCTAGGAGTATATCCTGCGACTGGGCTTTGTCTTGCTGTTGTACCCGTGAGTCTTGGTAGATTCAATGGAGGTGTATCCACGTTACTATCAAGACGGCCACCAATTAGTGACAATCGTTCCGAATTGCGAATTTCTCGCATAGATCCTATTAAACAATTTCCTCCTATCGTAGTTGTATCTGCTATGTTCTCTAACACAAGACTAGGACCTTTGTCTTGTGTCTGAACTGCAAATTCGTTTAAATTGTTAATAAAACTGAAAATGTCTGTATTTGTAGTAGTCAAATCTTCTATGTTAGGTAATGCTTGACTTCTAGCATATTGTTCTTTTTGTAAATACGTACCGAACAAACTATATAAGTTGTTTAGTTTGTCTCCGATAACTGTGTTATTAGTGTAGATATCTGAGATTGCCGCATTGGCATCGCTGATATAACCTAACAATGCTGTATCGTACGGTCCAGCTCCACTTAGTAGAGAATACATCTGGTCGTAGATTGCCTCTAATGCACTAGTATTCAATGCTTCAAGATATGACTGCAATGTTTGAAAATCGTAATGCAAGTTAGTCATTGCACCAAAAAAGTCACATGTATTAAACACACCATTTGGACCAGATCCATTAGCAAGGATTGATAATGCTGCGATTGCATTATCAGGGTTTATTGGATAAGTCGCTGTACCAGTATCCATATTTGTACAGTTTTCTAAGTTCGTAACTACTTGACTAAATGCTTGAATTTCCATTGACTGAATGTTCTTAATCTGCATCATGCTTATAGAGAATGCATCACATGCACACGCAATGGATTCAGGTAATATATTAATCAATCTATTACCTATCGTAGGTGTTAGTGCCGTATCAGGTTGATCTCCGACGTATATCGGATAATATGTTCTACTATTAGTAGGTAGACGTGTATCCTGATTGTATTTAGGAAAGGTTAGTGTTTTATATGTGTTGGGGAATAACTTCTTAGGATCTAACAAATCACTTAATTTAGATAGACCTTGTGTCTGACAATTTAACAATATACAAATATCATTTAAGTCTTGCAATGTTATGACAGAAAATACTCTGTACAATATCTTTTCTTGCTGAATTGTAACATTACCTAACAAGATAGAATCTAACTCAGTTCTAGTTATGTTCTCTGCCAGTAAGGCTACACTCAAACTCTGAGTCAATGCTCTATTGTCGTTCAATGTTTTTAACAATACACTGGGTAAACCAAAATCACTTATTCTACTTAGATTAATGGCTCTGCCCGTCTTAATCAAATCTTGTCCCCAGTACAATGTAGATAGACTTACACCGGTAATGTCACTAGTAATCAAATCATTGATGTTACTATAGGTTGTCTTTAAAAACGTTTGATAGCTGCTAAAGTTTTTGATTAGAGCATTTGTGCTTTGTATATAACTATTACAAGCATTAAACGTATTGAGGAAATCAGTGTAAGAACCGTTATTAATATAGAATTCAGTATATGCTTGATATGCTATTAGTCTTAACCAACCATACTTAGTCGAAACTCCAACGTAATCATTTGAATACGTTGATGGCTTACTATTCCCTAATGCTGGTATAGAACCATTACCCATATCTACTAAGTCATCATAAGTGAATTGGTCTAGTCCAGAACCTATTTTAGTATAAGCTAGTGACGTTACATCTGCTAATCTATCTAATACTGTACTAGTGTACACAGTACCGCGTGTAGTATATGTAGAACTTGATGTGCTAACGCCCATATAGGCTGCTTGCGTTGGATTAATTCGTAATCCTGAATTTAATATAAGTTGACCTAAACAGTTTAGGTTTAGTGGGGTATATTGTCCGTTTATCATGGCACAAAGACGTTATCAGAACCTTGTACCATATTGTGACCGCAACTGTTACTTGATCCTACTTTAGCAACAGCGACTCCATTTGCAAACACTGTTGGGCTACCCGAGGTCACTGTGGCTGCACTATGTGGTGGGTGTGCTCGGCCCCAGGGTGCGTGAGGGGTCAACTTATTACCTAGTTGCCCCACATTTTTTCCGTTAGCAAAGACCGTACCGGCTCCACCAGTGATTGCGCCACCAGCTTGATTTGTATCACCGACACGACTTAACTTTGCCATAATTTATCCTACTAAGATTTTCTTTTCTGGAACTTGAATTCCAGTTGTTGCTTCTAAGTATTTCATTTTAACAGAATCCTCTGCTTCACTATACATAGCAACACTATTAATATTTATCGTTACAGGTTTGTCAGGATCGCTAGTAAAAAGACTAGGAATTAGACCCATACCCTTAGCATTTGGTGCTACTGATAATGGATTTTCGACCTCGATATAGTCTTTAGTCAACAAGCTAGTGACTTTAGCAATCATCTCCTCGCCTGAGTTAAATTTGAATGTGTATACTGTTCCAGCTATGTAAGCCATTTAGATTCCTTCTGTTAGTAGTTTTTCTCTTAGTTCCGTGAACCCACCTATGTGTTCTTCGTTTAAGAAAATTTGTGGCACTGAACGAGCTGTAGGAACTGCTTCTAATAAATCTTCCTTATCCCATCCATCACCGATTTTGCGTTCTTCATAACTAATACCACGCTGTGCTAATAGTTGTTTTGCCTGCTCACAATAAGGGCAGTTGTATTTTGACCATACGATTGCTTTCATTTCTTTTCTCCTGTTTTACTCGTCCAGTAGGGACTTTTTTGTGTTTTATTTTCTGGTAATTTAATAACACACGGACTATCAATACGTATACTGACATCATGTACTTTCTTACTCCAGTCTAATAGTTTTGCAGATAACCAATCTAAAAACTTAACTCTTAGGCATCTTTCTTTAAGTTCAATTTTTTTGAATTTTTCATATACATCTTTGGTAGTTTCAACTGATTGACGCCATTCACGGCGCTTACTTTCTTTTAGAATGTGTTCTGTTGTTTCTTTAGCTTCTTCTAAGCGTCTTTGCTTTTCTTCAATTGATAATTCGGTCATAGTACTGGTAACTCCTCAAAATCTACTGTATCACTCATTACACCGATAACGTAATTAGTTGATTCGTTTTCTTGTAATGCTGTTTGTTTCTTGTTAATGTTTACGTGTTTGTTAAACCAAGGGATCGGGCTCGATTTAGGATGAGACTCGTTGTACTTAATTCCGATGTCCTTAAGTTTATTGAAAGCAGTATAGTCAACGAAATCTTTAAGGATCTCACTGTTGAGACCAATAACGACTCCCTTTTTAAAGAGATATTCAGCCCACGCTTTTTCTTCATTAATAACATCCATATACAAATTATATACTTCGTTGTGCGTAGAAGCCTGAATTTGTACAAAGTCTGCATCGTCTTTAACGACATTATTGATAATCCATGCCGTCCATTCTGAATGTAATAACTCATCTTGTAAAATCAATGAGATAATATTCCCATTGCCTATATAAATCTTATTTTCCACCATAGCAAGACTGGTAGCAAAGCTAACCATAAAGCGAAGAGCCTCGAGAGCGTAGCTTGCGTGTAGAGCCATCCATATGGCTTTCTTATGCTCGAATGTATCAACTGCCAGTCCGAGTTCTTTTTTACAATTAATTTGATGAAGGTGTTCGTAATGCTGCCCAACGTTAGCTGCCATGCTGACAATCTCATCGGTGTCGTGAATCTTATTGAATTCGTCTTTCGGTACTCCATAGATATTTCTAATAATATGAGAATAGCTTTTGGAATGAATGCTTGTCTCAAAGAAACCCCAAGTAAGTGTGAGAGCTTCAAGCTCCGGTATGGAACAGACAGGTCCGAATACTTGAGACGGTGCACGACCTTGTATAGAGTCCAAAGCAGTCTGACGCAACAAATTGCTAGTAAAGATATGCTTAATAGCATCACTTGATT
>JACCDJ011538266.1_pt1 | contig 12267 bp, 11 predicted proteins | sample 7444481 | NCBI WGS metagenome assembly JACCDJ01 (sample SAMN15323435, study PRJNA562643) | freshwater metagenome | isolation source: river surface water | place: USA:Blue River Watershed | collected 2017-08-15 | reverse complement strand
TTGTAGTTTATTATATCTTGATTCCAACGGTACCCATGAGGTGCAATTGACAATGGATCAATTTCATCAGGTAAAAAATGAACCGGTTTTAAAACTCTCGTTTTTAAACGATGAGCTTTTTTATTCTGTTTCAAAATAATTCTTTTGTTTAACTTCTTTGTATTGTTTTATTTGTGAATGATTAAATCATTTGCATTTATCATTTTTCTTTCTATATTTGCAATACTAACAAGCGTTAGTTAGCAGCATGTCGCCAAGGAAGATTCAAATATTGCAACAAGCCAGTGCCCTTATGAGAACTAAGGGATATGCAAGTACAACTGTGCGCGATATAGCGTCATCCCTCAATATTGAAGCGGCTTCTCTTTACAATCACATCTCTTCAAAAGAAGAAATCCTTGAAACCATTTGCTCCTCATTGGCAAATCAATTTGAAACTGGAATCTTAGAAATCAACGATATTTATTTCAATGCCATCGAGAAATTAAAAATGGCTATAGAGAGTCATATTCGTATTCTAACGCAAGATCTCAATGCAAGTTATGTCTTTATTCACGAATGGCGGAATCTCAGTGAAACAGCATTAAATGAGTTTGTCAGAAGAAGAGATCTCTATGAAAAAGAATTTAGAGACATTCTTTTCTTGGGGGAAAAAGAAGGGACATTCACCGATGTAGATGAGAAATTTGTTGTGATCACCATTTTATCGTCGTTAAATTCAACAATTGAATGGTATAAACCCAATGGACAACTATCTCCCAAAGAAGTGTCAAACAAACTGTCTGATTTTATTTTAAATGGATTATTAAACCCTAAACACTAAACCCTAAATTTATATTATGTACGGAAACGGTTATATCGAAAATGATGGAAAACAAGTTAACTCACTAACAGTTAACGAAGATCCAATCAAATTAGCAGCTTTCGAAGCTCGAATTGCTGCTGGTGACAAAATTGAACCTCAAGATTGGATGCCAGCTGAATATAAAAAACAGCTCATTCGTATGATGGAACAACATGCGCATTCCGAAATTATTGGTGCGCTTCCTGAAGGCACTTGGATTACCCGTGCCCCTGGTTTTCGTAGAAAATTAGCTTTGATGGCTAAAGTTCAAGACGAAGTTGGACATGGTCAATTGCTTTATTCTGCGGCAGAAACTTTAGGTAAAAGTCGTGAGGAAATGACCAACGATCTTATCAACGGTAAAAGTAAATATAGCAATGTATTTAACTACCCGGCAAAAACATGGGCTGATAGCGCTGTCATTGCTTGGTTAATTGATGCAGGTGCAATTGTAAACCAATTGGCAAATAGTAAAGGTAGCTATGGTCCTTATTGCCGTGCCCTAGAACGTATTTGTGCAGAAGAATCTTTCCATTTGAAATATGGCCATGACAATGTGGTTTTCTTGGCAACAGGAACTCCAATACAGCGTGCAATGGTTCAGGATGCATTAAACCGTTGGTGGGAGCCAATCATGCATTTCTTTGGTCCTTCAGATAAAGAATCAGTTCATACAGAAACATTGATGCGCTGGAAAGTGAAAATGGGTTCTAATGACGATATGAGAAATATGTTCTTAGATATGTATGTCCCTAAGATTTGGGATTTAGGATTAACACTTCCAGATCCAAACTTACGTAAAAACGAAGAAACTGGTCGTTGGGAATATACAGAACCAAATTGGGAAGTTTTCAAGCAAGTGATTAACGGAAATGGTCCATGCAACAAAGAGCGTTTGGCTGTTCGCAGAAAAGCTGAAGAAAATGGTCGTTGGGTGCGTGAAGCTTTAATGAAACCAGAAGAGAAATATGTAAATCCTTTAGCATAATCCAATATCCCTCAAAAGTATGAAAATTGTAAGTCTAGACCCCCGAGTTACGCGCTCAAACATTGATGAAAATACCCAAGAAGGAGTATTGCATGCTAAAGAACATTTTCAAACGTATGAAGTGTTTGAACAGAAAAAACGTGGCACTCACCACATCCATGTGGGTAGTGTGCATGCGCCATCTGCCGATTTAGCCATTGTTTTTGCAAAGGAACAATACTCTCGCCGTGGACAATGCGTCAATCTTTGGGTTGTTAAAACCGCAGATATTGCAGCCACCGATTATGATGATGCTGATATCTTCGAAACAACATCAAGTAAGCTTTACCGCGAACCAGATGCTTATAAAGTGATGGACCGTATCAATGCATTTAAAGAACGTCAAAAATCTAATTAATTAACAAAATGGAATTTACCGATAAACATGTGCAAGGATTAAAAGACTTGCTTTATAAAATGGCTGATGATTTGTTGATTCTAGGACATAGAAACAGCGAATGGACAGGTTTGGGTCCAATTTTAGAGGAAGATATTGCTTTCTCAAGTATGGCTCAAGATAAAGTAGGACAATCGCTTGCAATTTTTGAAATTTTAAATCAACTTGGAGAAAGTGATCCAGATACAGTTGCATTTACAAGAAATGCCAATCAATTTCATTGCTCTAAATTGGTGGAATTGCCAATAGGAGAGTACGATTTTTCATTGGTACGTCACTTCTTTTATGATCACGCTGATGCAATTCGTTTCGAAATGCTTACAAACACCGTGGTTGAGCCCTTGCAAATGGTTGCTAAAAAATTCAAAGGAGAAATTAAATACCATACAATGCACGCCGACGTTTGGATGAAGCAATTAGCAGAAGGTTCAGATGAATCAAAAATGCGTATCCAAAATGCCATCAATGAAACATTTGCATTGGCTTTGGGTGTGTTTGAACCATCTGATTTTGAAGCTGAATTACAAGAAGCTGGTATTTTCGACGGTGAATTTGTTTTGCGCGAAAAATGGTTGAACAAAGTGGTTCCTTTGTTAGAATCGTTTGGATACACTGTTCCAGATGCTTCCACTACAATTCCTGAATTTGGTGGCAGAAAAGGCCAACATACTGAATATTTGCAGCCGTTACTCGATGAAATGACAGAAGTGTTTGCAATCGACCCAGGTGCAGACTGGTAATAAACTAAATTTAATGTTTAGGGTTTAAAGTTTAGGGTTGATTAAAAAAACAGTAAACTTTAAACCCCAATCATTGAATAATTTAAAGGAAATGGAAAACAAAATAAGAGCAATTCTCGAAACGGTCATGGATCCGGAAATTCCTACCTTGTCTATTGTAGATTTGGGAATTGTAACTGGCATTGTGTCTGAAAATGAACATCAGGCACACATTAAGTTGACGCCTACGTTTTCCGGTTGTCCTGCCTTGAGAATTATGGAAACCATGGTGCACGACAAACTCATTGAAGAAGGATTTACAGATGTAAAAGTGCATACTTCTTTCGATGTGCAATGGAATTCAAATATGATTTCTGAAAAAGGATTGGCGGCACTCAAAAAACACGGATTGGCTCCACCGCCAAAACACGATGGTTACATTGAATTAGATGTACTTAGCGATACCCCTTGTCCACTGTGTAACTCCAGAAATACCACACTTAAAACACCGTTTGGCCCTACACTTTGTAGGAGTATGCATTATTGCAACAATTGCAAAAATGCTTTTGAGGGATTCAAACCAGTTGGGTGAGAGAGGTTTAAAGTTTAGAGTTAAAAGTTTAACTTTGAGAGTTTTAGGTAATTGTTTAAAGTGGCATTTACCTTTGTGCGAATATTCGTATTAAGGGGTTCTAATGAAAACAGTCTTAACCACACTCATATTATTCTTATGCTTTCAACTTGGATATTCCCAAAGGTGTGGATACGATTATTTGCAAGCATTTGTGGTTGAAGTGGTCGACAATGATCACCCTAATAACATTCCAGATTTAAAATTGACATTAACCAATGAATTTGGTCAAAAATTAGAATATAAATCGAAGTACCCCGAATCTCAACGATTTGATTTCGATGAACAACACATTGAAACACCGGCAAGGCTAGATTTGCCGTTTTTGAAAAAAATCCCCAGATCAAATTTTCAAGAGTTTTGGGAAAATGGGCATGCAAAAGTAATGGCTGGGCCAGGCATCAATCAGCCTGCACATTTAAGATTAAGCGATAATTTGTATGTGATCTTCATAACATTCCATTATTCTTTGAATCAGCCTGTAACTTTGCCAGTTTACCAGGTTCAAATTGAAGACCCAGACAGTATCAAACATTTCAAAAAGTTTCCCAAAAGAATCTTTCGACTCAATCCAGAAAAATCGGTTTATTTATGTGCAAATCACTTAATTGGAAACGATGAAATTTGGGGTAAAATATATTGCATCGATGGTAGTGTTTTTAAGCCTATTCAGTTGAATTTATCCAATCCAACACCTCAATATGAAGGTAAGGTTCAGAAAAATAGTTATGAAGATGTGACATTTGAAACTGTTCGACACAATGATGCTGAACCCAATAAAAGTGAAATTTCACTTAAAAGCATTCAAGTTTATTCTGGTGATCAATTGCAATTAATGCAAAAAATTGTCCCTCGAAATTTTGAAAAATTCGCAAAAAAGCAAGGATATCGTGCAGCCTACAAATATGTGTTCGCACAGGTATTTCCCAAATACATGTTACCCGAATTGGCAAAGGTGGTCAGTGTTTCGAGCCAAAAGAAGAAGTATGATCTACTTTCTGTGGTGCTCGAAAAAGGAATGACGATTTCGGGAATTCAACACCAACATCAGCTCTTTTTTCAATACGATTCTACCTCAAAACAATATACATTCGACACCATTTTAAGTGAATATCCCAATCTGCTTTTCGATTATTTACCCGGTGAAATCTGTCGGTACGAAATTATAGACCTCAAAGATGATCATAAAGTCATGTATTATCAACTTGTTAATGGCAAATGGGCGTTTTTAAATGAGAAAATTTTAAATGTTACACCAATTCCTGCGGAATCTCCGGCTTATGCTAAATTGGTTGTTAAAAATCCGATAAAAGCAAAAAACACCATCATTCATGTTGGCAATCATTTCAGTAGAAACGACAGTGTGATGATTGTGAATTTGGGTTCGAAAAAAATTGATTTGCCTCAACCTAAAGTCTATCAATCTCAAAATTTGAATTTGATAGAAGTTACCAATATTGAATTTCCAAAATTTATTGAGGGATATGATACCGCTTGGATTGTTGTGAAGCTGAAAAATCGCCCCATGAACAATCAAAATTATTTAGGTCTGCCTTTTGAACTGCTTTCCACCATGGTTGAATATACTTTTACGGCTTCTTCAATGATCAAGGTTGAATTAAATTATATTGCAATCAATCATGTTGCAATTTCTGATACGCATCATTTAAAAACGTTTCAATACGATGATGAAATCAATCATATTCATTACAGGTTTAAAGAAAATTTTGAGGGATGGTTTTGGAATTTGAATTTACAAAACAACGAAGTGGAATCCTATGGTCGGAGTGTTAGTGATTCCACAGGGATTTTAAAAATAGGAGATTGGTACTCTTTTTTTCCGAGGAAAATGATTTCACATTCTCGTGAGATTCAATTTGAGATTCGAACAAATGGTAAAGTCGTGAATTCAACGGTAGAGATTTTTGCAATTCGTAAAGGACAAAAGGTAAAGTTAAAGAAGTTCAAAAAGCCTCAATTTATTGCAATTTGGTCACCATTGGATATAGATTCTTTCTATTTGTATGATTCTGGATATTCTAATTTAATTTCAAATTTATCTTATTGGAATTCAACATTGAGTGTGCCTTTATTTAATGAAAGTCTTCAACCAATGTTTCGAAACAAATACAATCAATTTTCGTTGAATTTACCGTACCAATTTGATCAACATCAATATTTGTTGAAACTGAGAGCATTGTCGAGTGGCGAAACATATGCGTCAATCATGAACGAACTTCAAATTAAATATCCAACCTTAAAAATATCCATTGACCACCGGTATTACGAGCAGTATGTAATTGCTAATTTTGTTGGTTTAAATGAATTCGAAATAGATCAACTGATAGAGAAATTACTGAATTCAGAAGACGTGGTTGGCATTCATCAAAAATTAATCACACAAGAAAATAGAGAAGCATTTTTCACTGGGAATGTTGTTGTGAAACCAAGTCAGAAGTTAAAGTATGAGGAGCTAAAAGCGTTATCGCAAAAGTATGGATTTGATCAAATTTTTAACCAGGGCGAAGGTCATTTTACCCTTTCTTCTTCAAATGTAATTTGCGATGAAGTATTGTTTTTAAAGGCGATTCAGCTCATGAAGCATTCTGAATTGCTTGAAGCAGTCCCAGGATTTTTCAATCCACTTAAAATCACCATGGATGAAAAGTGATATGATTTAAGGTTTAAAGATGAACGTTTAAAGTTGGTGTTTTAGGTTTGAAAAATCACTAATCCCTCTAATAACCTTTCTAACCCATCTAACCCTGTAACCCGTTTAAGAAGATTTCTGCCTTAATTAAGTCTTCAGGGGTATCAATGGCAGGACTAGCCCAATTGGTTTCAACAATGTCAATGGCATAGCCGTTTTCTAACCAGCGCAATTGTTCTAGCATCTCTGTTTTTTCAAGTGGGGAAGGTGGAAGCTTTGTAATTTCCAACAATACCGCTGGCCTGAAAGCATACATTCCAAGGTGTTTGTAAGTTTTAACGTGGCCATCTTCCCTCGAAAAAGGAATTGGAGATCTGCTAAAATACAATGCTCTATTGTTAATTCCCGATACAGCCTTTACGATATTAGGATTTTGGATGTCTTCGAGTGAGGTAAGTTCCTTTTTTAAAGTTGCAATTTGGGTGTTTTCATTGATAAAACATGACACCAATTGATGAATTTGTTCAGCCGTAATGAAAGGTTCATCGCCTTGTAGGTTCACCACAACAACGCAATTCCAACCCAATTGATTCAATGCATCTGCGCAGCGATCTGTTCCGCTGATGTGTTCAGCACTTGTCATGACCACCTGAGCAAATTCTTGCACGTGTTCGGCAATGTGTATATCGTCGGTAGCCACTGCAATTCCTAAATTAGGATTTGCCGATAAAGCGGCTTCAATGGTGCGTTGGATGACAGTTTTTCCACCTAGATTCACAAGTGGTTTTCCTGGGAAACGGGTGCTTCCGTAACGCGCCGGTATGATGATCCCAAATTGTGGTTTTTTCATTATTCTTTAGAATTCATTTGCAATAACTGCAAAATTTTGTAATGGATTTCAGTATTTTCATAAACTCCAGAAAATAATTCAGCTCCAGGACCAACAGCAAACACCGGAACCGGAATTCCTGTGTGGTGATGGGTCGAAAAATGCATCGCTGGTTTTTGATTCTTTTTATCGTATCCAACCAATGTAAGCCCACCAGTTTCATGGTCAGCCGTAATAATTACAAGGGTTTCTCCGTCTTTCTTCGCCCAATTTACAACTGCTTCAATGGTAGAGTCAAAATCTAAAACTTCATTTAAAACGTAGTTCGAATCGTTATCGTGCCCGCCCCAATCAATCTGACTTCCCTCAATCATCAAAAAGAAACCATTTTTATTTTTGTTGAGGTTTCGAATGGCCGCTAAGCTGGCTTTTCTTTCGAAATCTCCGCGTCCCTCACTAAATTTAGGAACATTGCCAGTGGTATCGTAAAACGATATAAAGTGTTTATTGTCAATACTATCAAGGTTGTTTTTGCCAAAATATACAGTGTGACCTGACTCACGAAGTTTCGCAGTATCAAAAAATGGATATCCGCCGCCAATGGCAACATCAATAAAACCGCTGTAAAAATCGTTGGCAATTTCCTTATCCATTTTACGGCTCACTTGATGGCCATAAAAAGAAGCAGGTGTGGCGTGCGTTAGTCCGCATGTGGCAACCAAGCCGGTCGATTTTCCTTTCACATGCAATTTTTCGGAAAGTGTAAATTCAGGATGGCTATCTTTCGTTACACCAATGGCTCCATTGTAGGTTTTTTGACCGATCGAAAAAGCCGTTGCACCAGCACCAGAATCGGTGATATAATCGTTTGAACTAGAGGTTAAACTTAGTCCTAAATATTCAGCAAGAGAAAAAACTTTTAATTTCTGAGGGATGCAAGCTTGTGCGGCAGACCACTGCGCTAGTCCTGTTCCATCGCCAATCATCAATATAACATTTTTAACCTTTTTTTGATTTTGAGGGACAGATTTTAGGGTGTCAATTGTTTGGGCATGAACGGTTAAGCTAAGCCCAGAAATAATTCCAAATAAGAGAGATTTTTTTAAGAAATTCATCTGCAACAAAGTTAACAAACTAATGTCACTTAATTATCAATAAATCGTTAAAACAAGGTTCTGTAGCGACAATCATTTGGCGAAATATCCAAAAAAAATCACAATTTTGAATTGCAATTTTTGCAAAGAAAACGTTCGTGACCAATCAACTTTTTAATGTATTTTTGTAGTCAATTCAAAAACAAATAAAAATGAACGGTTTTTTCCAAGTCCCTAAGGCCATCAATGAGCCAGTTTACGAATATGCTCCCGGCAGCATCGAACGCAAAAAGTTAAAAGAAGCGTTGGCTGAAGCAAGAGCAAAAGTGTTAAATATTCCAATGTTTATTGGTTCAGAAGAAGTTCGCACAGGTATAGTTCATGAGATTTTTCCGCCACATGATATCAAACATAAAATTGGTGAATTTCACATGGGTAACGGCACACATGTTCAAAAAGCAATTGATGCTGCATTGGCTGCAAAACCAATGTGGGAATCAATGCCTTGGGAACAAAGAGCTGCCATTTTCTTGAAAGCCGCTGAATTGTTTGCCACAACCTACCGCTACGAAATTAACGCAGCTACAATGTTGGCACAAAGTAAAAACTGTTACCAAGCTGAAATTGATGCAGCATGTGAGTTGATCGACTTTTTGCGATTCAATGTGCAATACATGAGCGAAATTTATGCAGAACAACCAAGTGCCAATTCAAAAGGTATTTGGAACCGTTTGGAATATAGACCGTTAGAAGGATTTGTATTTGCACTCACTCCATTTAACTTTACCGCAATTAGTGCAAATTTACCAACTTCAGCTGCCATGATGGGCAATGTTGTGGTTTGGAAACCAGCAGATACACAAATTTATTCAGCTTATGTTTTGATGAAAGTTTTCAAAGAAGCAGGTTTGCCTGATGGTGTAATCAATTTAGTGTATGCTCCAGGTCCAGAAGTTGGTGAAGTGATTTTCAATCACGCCGACTTTGCAGGAATCCATTTTACTGGTTCTACAGGTGTTTTCAGACATATTTGGAATACAATTGGACAAAATATTGCGAAATATAGAAGCTATCCAAGAATTGTTGGTGAAACTGGTGGTAAAGATTTTATCCTTGCACACCCAAGTGCCGATGAAGATGTGTTGGTAGCAGCAATGGTGAGAGGTGCGTTTGAATTCCAAGGACAAAAATGTTCTGCAGCTTCAAGAACCTATATCCCTCAAAGTATTTGGTCTTCTGTGAAGAAAAAATTAATGGCTGAAATGGCAACCATTAAGGTTGGTCCAACTGAAGATTTTTCAAACTTTGTGAATGCAGTTATCGATCAAAGAGCGTTTGATAAAATTACTGGATTCATTGAAAAAGCAAAGAAAGATGGCGTTGAAATTTTATGTGGTGGCACTTATTCTGATGAAAAAGGTTACTTCATTGATCCAACAATCATTATGGCTCCAGATGCTAAGTACAAAACCATGTGCGAAGAAATCTTTGGTCCGGTTTTAACAATTTACGTTTACAACGATGAAGATTGGACAAAAATGTTTGAATTGGTTGATACAACTTCTGAATATGCATTAACTGGTGCTGTGATTTCTCAAGATAGAAATGCAATTGCTGAAGCAACTTGGGCTTTGAGAAATAGCGCTGGAAACTTCTATATCAACGACAAACCAACAGGTGCTGTTGTAGGACAACAACCGTTTGGTGGTGCGAGAGGCAGTGGAACAAATGACAAAGCCGGTGCGAAAGTGAATTTACTTCGTTGGGTGAGTCAAAGAACCATTAAAGAAACTTTTACGCCAGTAAAAGATTATCGCTATTCATTTTTGAACGAAGCGTAATTTCCATAAAAATTCTATATGAAAGGCACGGTTTCGTGCCTTTCTTTTTTTCACTCATGAGATCTCTTTACACCGTTTTGCTGCTTGTTGGTTCCAATGTATTCATGACATTGGCTTGGTATGGACATTTAAAATGGAAACAACTCTCTTTTCTGAATTCAAAAGGGTTGCTGTGGATTATCCTTTTTAGCTGGGGAATTGCCTTGCTTGAATATGTATTGATGGTTCCTGCAAACCGACTTGGAAGCCGCGAAACAGGGGGAAGTATGGATTTGTTTCAGCTGAAAATACTTCAAGAAGCCATTAGCCTAATCGTATTTACAATTGTTGTGCTATTTTTATTTAAAGGTGAGAATTTACATTGGCGACATGTAACGGCCTTTATTCTCATTTTAATTGCCTTATATTTGGTTTATAAACCAAATCAATAATTTAAACATTGTCCCTCAAAATAATTTAAAAAACCAAAATGATTCAAACAGAAGAAGCCAGTATTCGGAAAGTAATTTTCCATAAAGTGAATGTTCAAGAAGATAAAATTTCGTTGAGCGATGAATTGTGTGATTTTTTGAATGAGGAAGAGGCTGATGTTCTAAAAAAGACTTTTTTGAAGCCTTTTCAAGGTGAATATTCTCAACACCGTTTTTGCCATGAGTATGATATTGAATTGAATGCACTTTATAAACTGTCGAAAGCCATTTATCAAGGTGAAAACTTTGTTGAATATTCTCAAAACATTGGGCAACACCTCAAAACGGTGTCGAAACACCCCAATATCAAAGATGGCGACTTGTTTGTCATCCATTTCGACAATATTATCGTAAATGATGCCTATTGCGAGGCCTTGGCGGTGGTAAAGGTGGAAAACAAAGACACTTTCATCGAAACTGAATTAAAAGGTCACAAATCGGCTCATTTGGATTTTAGGCAGGGTATCAATACCCGAAAAATGGAAAAAGGTGCGTTGATAATTTTCACTCCGGAGCCGTTCACCGTTTTGGTGATTGACAATGTGAAACAGGGAACGGAATATTGGCAAGCCGATTTTTTGAGTGTTGAACCTGTGAAAAATGAATACCATCAAACACATCAATTTTTGGGAATTGCAAAGGAATTTGTTACATCGCAATTACTCGATGATGTTGAGATTTCTCGGGCCGATCAGATTGATTTACTCAATCGCTCTGTTGATTATTTCAAAACCAATGAAACGTTCGACAAGGCCGATTTTGAGAAGAATGTATTTTCAGATTCAGCGGTGATAGATTCATTTCGAAGGTTCGATACCAATTACCGTGAGGAAAATGAAATTGAATTGCAAGACAATTTCGAAATTTCAAAACAAGCGGTGCGCAAACAGGCAAAAATCTTCAAAAGTGTACTTAAGCTCGATACCAATTTCCATGTCTACATTCATGGTAGGAGGGACATGATAGAGCAGGGGATAGATGAAGACGGCCGTAAATTCTACAAGATTTTCTACGAAAACGAAAGTTAAAACGGTTCTCCTTCGTCTAAATTGTCTTCACGACGTCTTAATTCATATTTCATGACTTGTGTGTCGCAAGCGTGTTCTTTCGATTCGAAATGCGCAAAATTGATCCAATATCCATTGATTTTCAATTCGATGGCTTCTGCGTTGAAGAATAATTTATAGTCGAAAACTTCACTTTCACAAGCAATATATCCAGGGTAGTAATATCGAATTTGGTGTTGAATACAATATTGCATTTTTAGCAACATGATGTATTTGCCTAGGCTATATTTGTGATAATCAGGGTCGAACAAGTTTTTAAGTCCCATGATACAATCCAAACCTTCATCAAAATACCCAACGGCAATGAGCTTTTGATTGTCGTAAATGAGAATGGTTTTAGTATCGAATGGGTTGATATTGAATTCGTTATAGAAGTAATTTTCATCGAAGTTAACTTCGATAACTCTAGAGTTGCAATATTTTTGGGCGAGTTCGCGAATTTCGTCGGTTAGAACAAAATCGGTGAGTTTTACAGTAAAGTTTTTGGACTTTTTGTAGATTTTGTGGTTGAGTGGATTAGCTACATTATCAACCAGATAGCGTGCCCAAATCACATTCAGCAGTTGGTAATGTTCATTGATAATATAGTCGCAGGAGAGCATATCGGTTCCCATCCGATACTTTCCTTCCGCCAACAACTTATCGAGAATACCGCCTTTAAACGTACTGAACTGAACCATAGAGTGACTACAAAAGTA
>JACCDJ010404126.1_pt1 | contig 12280 bp, 10 predicted proteins | sample 7444481 | NCBI WGS metagenome assembly JACCDJ01 (sample SAMN15323435, study PRJNA562643) | freshwater metagenome | isolation source: river surface water | place: USA:Blue River Watershed | collected 2017-08-15 | reverse complement strand
TCAGCGCCGTGATCGGCTCGCCAAACAACTGCCACGCCATCAAGGCGGTGGTGGGGGGCACCAGGTACATCAAGCTGGCCACCCGGGTGGCCGCGCCCCGCTGGATCATCAGATACAGCAGGGAGCTAGCGCCCAGCGTGAGCCCGAGCACCGACCAGGCCAGCGCGCCGACCAGTTCGACATTCAAAGCCCCCGTCGGCGTGAACCAGCGCGGGGCCTCGGTCTCCATCAGCGCCAGCGGCATCGTGACGGCAAAGGCCGCCAGCATCTGGATCAGCCCCGCGACGCGTACATCGCAGGGCTGCACGAATCGCTTTTGATACAGAGTACCCGCGGTAATCCCCCCCAGCGCCACGGCCGCGAAGGACAGGTTCAGGGCGCTCACCTCGCCCAACTCGAGCTTGTGCCACACCACCAGCACCAGACCGCACAGGCCCAGGGCGAGGCCCGCCCACTGGCGGCGCGTCACCTGGCCGCCCAGCGCGGACAGCCACAGGCCCGTGAGCACGGGCTGCAGCCCCACCACCAGCGCCGACAAGCCCGCGCCCATTCCGTGCTTGACGGCGGCCCAGACGCCCCCGAGGTAGCAGGCCTGCATCAGCACCCCGGTGATTGCCAGATGACCCCACTGCGTGCCTTGCTGGGGCCAGACAGCCCGCGCCGCCAGCGCCCAGACCAGCAGGCACAGCGCCGACAGCGCGTAGCGCACTTCCAGAAAGGAAAAGGGCGGCGCGTGCGGCATGCCATACCGCGCCACGATGAAGCCCGTGCTCCAGATCAACACGAACACGGCCGGCATGGCCCGCACCATCCAGGCCGTCTCCGAGGTGTCATGCATCGTCAGGTCACCCGCTTGCGGATCTCAGGCAGCGCCTTGCGCAGGTAATAGACCATCGACCACACGGTCAGGACCGCCGCCAACCAGATCAGGCCGGTGCCCCACACGCTCGTGTCGATCAGGCCGAACAAGACACCGTCGAACAGCAGGAAGGGAATGGCCACCATCTGCACGGTGGTCTTGAGCTTGCCGATCATGTGCACCGCCACACTGCGCGAGGCGCCGATCTGCGCCATCCATTCGCGCAGCGCCGAGATCGCGATCTCGCGGCCGATGATGATCAGGCCCACAAACACATCGGCGCGCCCCAGGTGCACCAGCACCAGCAGCGAGGCACACACCAGAAACTTGTCGGCCACCGGATCGAGAAAAGCGCCGAAGGACGAGGTCTGGTTCAGGCGCCGCGCCAGATAGCCGTCGAGCCAGTCGGTCAGCGCGAAGACCACGAACATCACCGTAGCCACGAGGTTCTGGATACGCGGCTCCAGCCCCAGGTAGAACACGCCCACGATCAGCGGGATGGCGACGATGCGCGTCCAGGTCAAGAGCGTGGGGATCGTGAAGAACATGGGTCGATTCTGGCACGGGCCCGCGTGGCTTTAGCGCAGAGCCCGGTAGATCGTCTCGGCCAGTTCGCGCGAAATGCCTTCCACCGTGGCCAGATCGTCCACGCCCGCGTCGGCCACCCCCCGGATACCGCCAAACCGCTGCAGCAGCCGGGCCCGCTTCTTGGCGCCAATGCCGGGGATGTCTTCCAGCCGGCTGCCGCCCACCCGCACCTTGTCACGGCGCGCGCGCATGCCGGTGATGGCAAAGCGGTGGGCCTCATCGCGGATCTGGGCCACCAGCATCAGGGCGGCCGAATCGCGCCCCAGGTAGACCTTCTCGCGCCCGTCGGCGAACACCAGTTCCTCCAGGCCCACCTTGCGGCCCTCGCCTTTTTCCACGCCCACGATCACCGACAGATCCAGGCCCAGCTCGGCGAACACCTCGCGCGCCATGCTCACCTGCCCCTTGCCGCCGTCCACCAGCACCAGATCGGGCAGGCGCTTGGCCCCACCGCCCGAGCCACGCGCGGGCACGCTGTCGGCGGGCGTCGCGTCCGGCGCATCGCGTCCGGCCTGGGCCAGCAGGCTGTAGCGGCGATGCAGCACCTGCCGCATGGCTGCATAGTCGTCACCCGGCGTGATGCCCTCGATGTTGTAGCGGCGGTACTCCGCGCTTTGCATCTGGTGATGGTGAAACACCACGCAGGAGGCTTGAGTGGCTTCGCCCGCCGTGTGCGAGATATCGAAGCACTCGATGCGCAGGGTGTCCAGATCGTCGGGCGCCAGATCCAGGGCATCGGCCAGCGCGCGTGTGCGCGCCTGCTGCGACCCCTCCTGCGCCAGCAAGCGCGCCAGCTGGATCCCGGCGTTTTTCTCGGCCATCTCCAGCCACAGACGCCGCTGCTCGCGCGGTTGGTGCACCGCGCTCACCTTCAGACCCGCCTGCTGCGACAAGGCCGCCACCAACGCCTTGCGCACCGCATGGCCCGTGATCAGGCTCGGCGGCACCGCAATACCGATGTAGTGCTGCGCGATAAACGCCTCGAGCACCTGCACCTCCAGCGACGCGCCCTCGCCCGCCGCCGCGCCGTCCTCGTCGGCGTGCAAACCGCGCACCGCCGCCGCATCTTCGACATGGCTGGGGAAATACGGGCGATCGCCCAGATGCCGGCCGCCGCGCACCATGGCCAGGTTCACGCAGGCCTTGCCGCCTTGCACCTTCACCGCCAGGATGTCCACGTCCTTGTCGTCGGCCGTTTCCACCGACTGCTGGTGCAGCACCCGCGACAACGCAGTGATCTGATTGCGCACTTCGGCCGCCTGCTCAAACTCCAGCAGCTCGGCGTGCGCCATCATGCGCGCCTCCAACTTGTCCATCAGCTCCTGGGTGTCGCCACGCAAAAATGCCTGCGCGTTGGCCACATCGTGCTGATAGGCCTCGGGTGTGACCTTGCCCACGCAGGGGCCCGAGCAGCGCTTGATCTGATAGAGCAGACAGGGCCGTGTGCGGTTGGCAAACACGGTGTCCTCGCAGGTGCGCAGACGAAACACCTTTTGCAACAGCTGCACCGACTCCTTAACCGCCCAGGCACTCGGGTAAGGACCGAAGTAGTGGTGCTTGCGATCGATCGCGCCGCGGTAATAGGCCATGCGTGGAAATGCATCGCTGGGCCCGGTGATCTTCAGATACGGATAGCTCTTGTCGTCGCGAAACAGGATGTTGAACCGCGGATTGAGCGCCTTGATCAGGTTGTTTTCCAGCAGCAGCGCCTCGGCCTCCGAGCGCACCACCGTGGTCTCCATGCGCGCGATACGCGCCACCATCAGGCCAATGCGCGTGCCCGCATGGTTCTTCTGAAAATAACTGGACACCCGCTTTTTCAGGTCACGGGCCTTGCCCACATAGAGCACGGCACCGCCGGCATCGAAATACCGATACACCCCAGGCAGATGCGGCAGCGCCGCCACCTCGGCCAGCAAGGCGGGCGCGTGCGGTGCATCGGGCGGCGGCGGGGCCGGCTCGGGCGTCACGTCAGACATGCTCCGTATTATCCGGGGGCCATGCGCTGGGACATCTTCTGCACCGTCATCGACAACCACGGCGACCTCGGGGTCTGCTGGCGGCTGTCCGCCGAATTGGCGGCCCGCGGCGATGCAGTGCGCCTGTGGGTCGATGCCCCCGAGGCGCTGGCCTGGATGGCGCCCGGCGGACGCGAGGGCGTGCAGGTGCTGCCCTGGGGCCCACAGGCCCCCGCGCCCGAGCCCGGCGACGCGGTCATTGAAGCCTTTGGCTGCGACCCGCACCCCGCCTTCCAGGCCGCCATCGCCCAGGCGGCGCGCACGCGCGGTCGCCAGCCCGCCTGGATCAACCTCGAATACCTCAGCGCCGAGGCCTATGTCGAGAGGGTCCACGGCCTGACCTCACCGATCCTGAGCGGCCCCGCCACCGGACTGAACAAGCGCTTTTGCTATCCCGGCTTCACCGAGCGCACCGGCGGCTTGATTCTGGAGAGCGATTTCGCAGCGCGGCGTGCCGCCTTTGACCGCCGTGCGTGGCTCTCGGCCCTGGGCCTGCCCGCCACCGGCGAGCGCCTAGCCAGTCTGTTTTGCTACGAGCCGGCCGGCCTCGCCCCCTTGATCGCACGGTTGCAGGCCGGCGCGCAGCGCACCCGGCTGCTGGTCACGCCGGGGCGCGCCCGCGCCGCCCTCGAAGCCGTCCTGCCGCAGGGCGCGGCAGGGGGCGCGCTGGCCATCACCCACCTGCCCCACCTCACACAAACCGACTACGACCACCTGCTGTGGGCCTGTGACCTGAACTTCGTACGAGGCGAAGACTCGTGGGTGCGGGCGCTGTGGTCGGGTCGTCCCTTCGTGTGGCAGATCTATCCGCAAGACGACCAGGCCCATCACGCCAAGCTCGACGCCTTCTTGGCCTGGCAGCAGGCCCCTGAGCGCTGGCGCGCCTTGCACCGCGCCTGGAATGGCATCGACCCCGCCGGGGTCGACCTCGACCCTTTCACCGAGGCGCACGTCCCGCGCCACGCGGTGGCCAGCCTGCAGGCGCGCCCCGACCTAGCGACGCATCTGCGCGAGATGGCCAAAGCGATAATCGCCGGCTGACGCCCCTGAAAACACCGCCGCTTGTCCCGCCTTCTTTCACGCCACCCCGTCGCCCTGGCCACTGTGCTGGGTCTGCTCGGTCTGCTGGCCTGGGACCTGACGGGCCTGGACCTTCAAGTGGCCCGGCTGGTCGCGACGCCAACCGGCTTCCCCTGGCGCGATCACGAGTTCCTCACCCACGTGATGCACGATGGCGCGCGCAAGCTGGCGGGTCTCATGGTCGCAGCACTCGTCGTCGCGGTGGTGTATCCCTTGGGACCCTTTCGCGCCCTCCCGCGCGAACGAAGACTGTGGCTGCTGGCCGTCGTGATCGGCGGCATGGTGTTACCCGCTGCCCTCAAGCGCCTGAGCGCCACCAGCTGTCCCTGGGATGTCCACGAGTTCGGCGGCGCCGTTGCTTGGGTCTCGCATTGGCAATGGACACGGGCCGATGGCGGCCCCGGGCACTGCTTTCCGGCGGGACATGCCTCGGCAGGCTTTGCCTGGATCGCGGGCTTCTTTGCCTGGCCCGCTGGGTCGGTCATGGCACGCCGCTGCCTTTGGGGCGCTCTGTTTGCAGGCCTGGCCCTGGGGCTGGCGCAGCAACTGCGGGGCGCCCACTTCATGAGCCACACCCTCTGGACGGCCTGGATTTGCTGGACCTGGGCCTGGGGCCTGTCCGCGCTAATCCCCTCCGATCGTCATGCGCCTGCTGCTGGTTGAAGACGACCGCATGATTGGCCAGGCCTTGCAACAGGGCCTGAGCGAGGCCGGCTTCACTGTCGACTGGGTCACGGACGGCCTGGCGGCGCAAGGAGCGCTGGCCGACGGTGTTTACCAGGTCGCGGTCCTGGACTTGGGTCTGCCTGGCAAAGACGGCATGACCCTGCTGCGGGATCTGCGCGCGCGCCGTGATCACCTGCCGGTGCTGGTCGTCACCGCCCGCGACGCCGTCGCAGACCGCATCGCAGGCCTGAATGCGGGCGCCGACGATTACGTGCTCAAGCCCTTCGACCTGGACGAAGTCGTGGCGCGCCTGCGTGCGCTCACGCGTCGCCAAGCCGGCAGCGGACTGCCTATGCTCGAATGCGGCGGTCTCGTGCTCGACCCGGTCAGACGTGAACTGCACCTGCACAACGAACCGGTCAGCCTCTCCGCGCGCGAGTTCTCACTGCTCCAAGCCCTGATGCAGCGCCCCGGCGCCGTGCTGTCACGCGAGCAACTCGAAGACGCCGTGTACGGGTGGCAACAGGAAGTAGGCAGCAACGCGGTCGAAGTGCACCTGCACCATCTGCGCAGAAAGATAGGCGCCGACACCATCCGCAACGTACGCGGCGTCGGCTACAAGGTCGTCGCCCCGCCGGCACCGGGCCAAGGAGCACCCCAATGAGCACCGTTCGCTCCATTCACCAGCAGGTGCTCGGATGGGTGCTGGGCGCGCTGGCCGTGAGCACCGCGGTGTTGATCTCGGCCACCTGGTGGCTGCTCAAACACGAGATGCAGGAGGTCTTCGAAGACAACCTCAAGCAGGTCGCCCTGGCTGTCGTCCACCATCGGGGCGATCACCAAGCGCCACCGGCCCGACTGGCCCAGGACTTGCCCAAGGTCTACGAAGAGTTTGGTTCCTTCGAGTTCGTCACGGCCATCTGGACGCGCGACGGCTTGCTACAGGCCAGTTCAGACCCGCAGGTCAGCCTGCCATTTTTGTCTCGTAGCGGCCTGAGCGAGGTGCGCGCGAGCGGCGAACGCTGGTACCTCTACACCGTCGTCCTGGACAACGCCATCGTGCAGGCCGCCCAGCGCGCCCACGAACGCGAAACCCTGGCGCGCGAAACCGCCTCCGAGCTGGTCGGCCCGTCGCTGGCCGTGCTGGCGCTGGTCGCCATTTTGGTCACCCTGGCGCTCCAACGTGGCCTGCGGCCGCTCTCCCAGGCCACCTCGCAGGTGGCTGCACGCAGCGCGCAATCGCTGCATCCCATTGCGCTGAACACCCAGCCGCTGGAGCTGTACCCCTTGGTGGAGTCGATCAACGATCTCATGGGCCGACTGGGCCAAGCCCTCTCTGAGCAGCGCGATTTCGTGGCCGATGCGGCGCACGAACTGCGCACCCCGGTGACCGCCCTGCGGCTACAGCTGCAAGCTGTCGAACGCGCCACCGACACGGCCCAACGCACCCAGGCACTGGCCCACTTGCATCAGGGGATCGACCGTACCCAGCACCTGGTCGAGCGTCTGCTGCAACTGTCACGCGTCTCCCCCGACGCGCCACGCTCGCCGTGGGTGCCAGTCGATCTCGCGGCGCTCGTGCGCGACACCGTCAGCCGATTCAGCGCGCAGTCCGAAGCTGCTGGCATCGATCTGGGCGCCACCAGCCAGGCGGCCCCCTCGGTGCAAGGCGACCCGCAACAACTGTCCGTGCTGCTAGACAACCTGGTCGACAACGCCTTGCGCCAGGTCCCCCGCGGGGGGCGGGTTGATGTGGCGGCCATGCTGCTCGAAGGTCATCCCGCCTTGGTCGTCACCGACAACGGACCCGGCATCCCTGCGGGCGAGCGCGAACGCGTGTTCGACCGTTTTGCGCGCGGCAAGGGGGCGCTGGGCTACGGCAGTGGCCTGGGTCTGGCCATCGTCAAGACCGTCGCGCAAAGCCACAAGGGACAAGTGCAACTGGGCGATGCGCCCGGCGGCGGGCTGCAAGTTCGGGTACGTTTTACGGTAACTTGACCTGCGCCTGGCCGGTATGCGCCGTCACTGGCGTGCGACACGGCGCGAACACATCGTGGCTGCGGTCATAGGCGGCCGTCGCCACATCCAGCAAGCCCAGCACCGAGTGGAACAAATGGTCGTGACTCGCCGGCCGCTGCGCCTCGCGCCGCAGGCAGGTCGTGTCCACGCCGAAGGCTTGCCGAAAAGCGGGCGACAGCCACGCCACCATCGGCACGTGCAGCTGCACCTCAGGCGCCAGCCGATACGGAACGCCGTGCAGGTACAGCCCACCCTCGCCCAAGGACTCGCCGTGGTCCGAGACGTACAGCATCGCGGTGTCGTAGCGGTCTTGGCGTGCCTTCAGAAAATCGATCACACGACCCAGTACGTGGTCGGTGTAGAGAAGGCTGTTGTCATACGCGTTGCGGATTTCCGCCGCCGTGCACAGGCGCAGATCGTCCTTCTCGCAGGCCGGTGTGAAGCGGCGAAACGTCGCCGGATAGCGCCGGTGATAGGCGGGCCCGTGGCTTCCGAGTTGGTGCATCACCACGAACAGGTTGCCGTGCGCATCCGCCAGCACCTGGTCCATCCCGTGCAGCAACACCTCGTCTAGACACTGTCCCTCGGGGCACAGACCCTCGACCTGGGCCTTGGACAATTGCGCCATCGGCAAGCCGTCGCACACCCCCTTGCACCCCGACTGGTTATCGCGCCACTGCACCTGAAAACCCGCCCGCGCCAGCACATGCAGCAGCGACTGGTGGGAGCGAATCCGGTCTTCGTCGTAATCGCGTCGCCCGAACGGCGAAAACATGCAGGGCAAGGACACTTCAGTCGATGTGCCGCAGGCCGTCACATGCGGGAAGTTGATGACATCACGGCCTGCCAGTTGGGGATTGGTCTCGCGCTCGTAACCATTGAGCGAGAAGGACTGAGCACGGGCCGTCTCGCCCACCACCCACACAAACAGCGTGGGCCGCGCGCGCTGCGCCCACGCCGGCGCCATCTTGGCATCAGCTGCCACCACCGTGCGGGCGGCGGGCGGGCCGGGCCGACGGCCCCAGGCATTGCCCGCCAAGGCCGTCAGCGCATTACCCGGCGTGATCAGATGGCGCACTTCCTTGTGATTGCGCATGAGGGACGCGAAATCCGCGAACACCGGCAAGATGGCTGCTGCCGCCAGCATCACCGCCCCCAGCATCCAAGCCAGGCGCACGCCCAAGGCGCGTTGCCAGGTCCGCGAGCGCAGCTGGGGCCACCACAAGGCGGCGGCGGGCAATACACCCCACAGCAGCACATGACCGACCATGTGCAGGCTGAACAACTCGCTGGCTTCGTCGTAATGGGTCGCCAGGATGTTGCGCACCATGGCCCGATCCAGGTAGATGGCGTAGCGGTCCATGTAGTAGGCCGCCTGCACCCCCACGACCACCCACAGCGCCAGCAAGGGCCGAACCGTCCAGCGTGTGGCCAGCAAGCCCAGGGCCACGAAGTAAAGGGCCCCGATCAGAACGGCCAGGGCCGCCATGAATCCCAGGTCTCTGACGCTGGTGAGGTCACGGTCTGCGATCACAGCGCGCCAGAAGGGCCCGTTGGCCACCGCCAGCACATAGACCGTTGCCAGAATGATCAGGACTTCGAGAGAAAGATGGGGACGACGCCAGTTCATCCCCCAAGCGTGCCTGCAGATGACTTAAGTGTGACTTACGGTCACACGCCCTTTTCAGGAAAGGCGCTAAAATCTGAGGCTTTGCCCTGCAGTCCATCACGCCATGAAAATCGCTCAAGAAATCCGCGCCGGTAACGTCATCATGCAAAACGGCGCCCCCTGGGTGGTCCTCAAGACCGAATACGCCCGTGGCGGTCGCAATGCTGCCACCGTGCGCATGAAGCTCAAGAGCCTGCTGTCCAACCAGGGCACCGAGATCGTCTTCAAGGCCGACGACAAGATGGACCAGATCGTCCTGGACAAGAAGGAGTGCACCTACTCCTACTTCGCCGACCCGATGTACGTCTGGATGGACACCGAGTTCAACCAGTACGAAGTCGAAGCCGAGAACATGGGCGACGCCCTGAGCTACCTCGAAGACGGCATGGGCGCCGAAGTGGTGTTCTACGACGGCAAGGCCATCTCCGTCGAACTGCCCACCAGCGTCGAGCGCGAAATCACCTGGACCGAACCCGCCGTCAAGGGCGACACCTCGGGCAAGGTCCTCAAGCCCGCCAAGATCGCCACCGGCTTTGAAATCGGCGTGCCGATCTTCGTGGCCCAGGGCGACAAGGTCGAAATCGACACCCGCACCGGCGAATACCGCCGCCGCGTCTGAGGCCCGCATTTCGGGGTACAACAAAGGCTCCCGCGTGGAGCCTTTTTCAATTCCCTCACCTCACGCGCCCCCACACGCTCCCATGGCCTTTGACTTTGCGCAGATCCCCGTGCCGTTTCGGATGCAGCCGGGCCTGGCGCGTCTGGCAGATGACGCCCGGCACCTGACGGCGCTGTCTCCCACGCACCCCCTGTACACCGACAAGCAGCGCGTGCTGCAGGCGGGCCAATCGCGCCATGCCGTGCCGGGCTTCGATCCCGCCCCCGCCCTGGCCGCCATCGCCCGGCAGGCCGCAGCACACGGCATCGCCGGCGCGCTCGAAGCGGGCACGCCCCTGGAGCTGGCCTTCGAAGAAGACCTCGTGGTTCTGGACGGCGACACCGGCACCCTGCCCTGGCTGTGCGTATGCGCGCCCTCGCACTGGGCGCCCGAGGACAAGCTCGGACAGGCCCTGGCCGCCGTCCATGCGCCGGTGGCCGACAACGCGCGGCTGCAAGCCGCCTCGCGCCAACTCGTGGCCCTGGCCACCGAAGGCGGACGCTGGGAGCGCCATGTCTGGAGCCTCAGCCCCAGCCCGCGCCACGACCAACACCCGCGCCGGCACCCGCCCACGCCCTGGCCCGCCACCTCAGATCCCCTGGCCTTTGCCAACGCCTGCTGGCTGCGCACCGAGCGACAGACCTTCTTTCCAGTCGGAGGCGGAACCCGCCAATCCATCTTCACCATCCGCGTCCAACTGCAGCCCCTGCCGCTGGCGGTCGACTCCTCGGACCGGGCCCTGCGCCTGCATGACAGTCTGGCCTCTATGAGTGAGGCCGTCCTCGCCTACAAGGGCCTGACCCCTGCACGCGAGCGGCTGCTGCAGTGGCTCGCGATGCACGTCGCAGGAATGCCTTCACAATGACTGCATGGACTCCCCTCACAACCTGCACGATCGACGCCTGGCGGATGCCTGGGCCACCCTGAAATCTCATTCCGACAGCGGCCTGCCCCTCCAAGCCGACGCCACGCGCCTGGCCTTTGCCGACCCGGAATTTCTCTTGCGGCGCGAAACGCGCGGCATCCGCTTCCAGCTCGAACTGCTCAAGCCCGACCTCGAGCAGCAACAGCAAGGCATCGAAAACACCATCGTCGTCTTCGGCAGCGCCCGCTTTCGCAGCCAGGAAGAAGCCGACACCCTGCTGCAGGCCGCACAAGCTGGCGGCGACGACGCCACCCTCGCGCGCGCCCGCACCCTCGTACGCAACGCCCGTTACTACGAGCAGGCACGCGCCTTCGGACAGTGCGTCGCCCGCTACAGCGCTGACAAGAGCTCGATCGACAAACTGTTCATTTGCACCGGCGGCGGCCCCGGCATCATGGAAGCGGCCAACCGCGGCGCCTTCGAAGCCCAGGGCCAGAGCGTGGGCCTGTCCATCGCCTTGCCGATGGAGCAAGGCACCAACCCCTACGTCACGCCTGACCTCTCTTTTCGCTTCCACTACTTCGCCCTGCGCAAGATGCACTTCATGATGCGCGCCAAGGCCCTGGTCGCTTTTCCTGGCGGTTTTGGGACCTTGGACGAACTCTTTGAAGTCATCACCCTGGTGCAAACGCGCAAGGCCAAGCAGGTGCCCATCGTCCTGTTCGGATCCGACTACTGGAAACGCTTGTTCAACCTGGAGGTGCTGGTCGAAGAAGGTGCGATCTCGCGCGAAGACCTCGACCTGTTCCAGTACGCCGACGACCCCGAGCAAGCCTGGGGCCTGATCCGCGATTTCTACCAACTGCCCGCCTGAGCCCAGGCCGCACACACCTGGCACTCACTCGGTCTCGGCGTGCCCTCGCAGTCGCGCCGCCACAGGCGTGATCGCCCCCGCCGCGACCCCCACCAGCCAGAACACACCAGCCGCCCCGATCGCGGCGCCCGCGGCGCCAAAGAGCAGCGGCATCAGCACGCTGGACGCGTTGATCGACATCAGGCGCAGGCCCAGCGCCTCCCCGTGTCGGTGGGCCGGCGTGATCTGGTGCAAAGTGCTCATGACCATGGGCTGCACCGCGCCCAAAGCGACCCCCAGAAGTACCGAGCACAGGCCCATGGCCAAGGGCACATGCATCAGGGGATACACCGCAAACACCAGAGCGGCGCATGCCATGGCCACCACGATCACCTGCCACTCGCGCACCTGGGCCGCCAGCAGCGGCAGCAACATGCGCACCACCGTCGCCGCCACCGCAAAAGCGCCCAGGATCGAACCGATGACCGACGCCGACAGGCCATGCTCGTGCCCAAACACCGGCACGAGGAAGGTGTGCACATCCCAGCACGAAGCCACCACCCAGTTCACCAGCAGCAGACGCCGGAAGTCTCGCTCGCGCAGCAGGCTCCAGGCCGTGGCGCGCTGCGCGGTTTCGGGCGCTCCGACCACCGGCAAGTCACGCGCCCTGCGCACCCACAGCCAGGCCACCAGCGGGAGCAGCGCCATCGCCAAGAACGCGGCGCGAAAACCCGCGCCGTCAATCAGCAAACCCGCCATGAATGGGCCAATGAAATTGGACACCGCAGGCCCGATCGCCAGCCACGAAAAAGCTTGACGTAGTTCGGTAGGCCCCTCGGCGATACGCCCCACATGGCGCTGCAAGGCAATCACCACCGTACCCGTCGCCGCGCCGGTCATGACAGCCGATACGCACAAGACCGGAAACACCGGCCAGATCGCCGCCAGCGCCGCGCCTGCACTGGCCACCACGATCGCCAGGCCCACGGGCCGGCGCAGACCATG
>JACCDJ010819028.1_pt1 | contig 12282 bp, 10 predicted proteins | sample 7444481 | NCBI WGS metagenome assembly JACCDJ01 (sample SAMN15323435, study PRJNA562643) | freshwater metagenome | isolation source: river surface water | place: USA:Blue River Watershed | collected 2017-08-15 | reverse complement strand
TTACAATCCACTGCTGTACTTTTTTGCCGTACTGTTCGGTTAATAATTTTACATATTTTGAAAACCATGTAACCATTTCACGGCTCGTCCATCCACCTTGTAATTCAAGGGCATATGGTAGGTCCCAATGATACACCGTTACAACAGGTTCTAAACCATTAGCAAGGCACTCATCAATAACGTTATGGTAAAATGCAATGCCTAATTTATTAACCTTACCAGTTCCTTCGGGTAACACACGGCTCCAAGCAATAGAAAATCTAAACACCTTAAAGCCTAGTGCTTTGGCTAGTAAAATATCATCTTTGTAGCGGTGGTAAAAATCGGCAGCATGAGTGGGTCTTGCACCACCTTTAATGACGTTTCTTTTACGGGCAAATACATCCCATATAGATAACCCTTTTCCGTCTTCAAAAGCAGCCCCTTCATTTTGTGGTGCGGCCATGCCCACACCCCATTTAAAATCAGGTCCAAAATCTTGTGTCGAAAAAGATAGTTTATACAAGTGGTTTAAATTTTATCTAAAATTTCAAGTAAGTCATCTACAACAGCTGTAGGATCCGCTACTTGTATTTGCTCCCTTGTTTGAGCACCGGTAGTGACGCCAAATGTTTTACCACAACCTGCATTTTTTCCTTCCTCAATATCAATTGCAGAATCCCCAACTTTAACAACTGAAGCAGGATCAGAAATTTCAAAATGCTTGATGGCATAATCAATCATATCAGGCGCTGGCCTGTTATTTGAAACATCAGAAGCAGTTACCAATAAATCAATATCTTCTCCTTCGATCCAGTTTAATTTATTCAATAAACCAGTAGCCGTAGCTCTGTTATATCCTGTATTTAAAACAACTTTAATGCCCTGTTTTTTAAGTAAGACAAAAACTGTTTCTGCATTAGAGCAAGGCGTTACCTCCAAATTTTGATATGCACTTTCTAAGGCACCAATAAAATAATCATAAATCTCTTGTGCATGTGCAGTTTCATGACCCTGTGATGCCAATACATCCTTAATAGCTTGTAATTTTTCTTTACCAGCACCATGCAACAAAACGTCATCTAATGTAACCTCCATCCCTGCGTTAAGGATAGCAGCATGCAATGCTTTATACACAACATTATTTTCATCTACCGTTGTACCTGCCATATCAAAAACAACCATACTTGTTTGCATAAACTTAAGATTTAAGTGAGGCTGTAATGTAAGATGCAAAAGACTCTATTGGCTCTGTTTGCATGGTTGGGTCTTTGGCCAAATCATCCCATGTTCTTAATAAAACGGCTTCTTTATAATTAGAATAGGTTTCAAATTGTTGCGCTTCGTTTGCGTCCATAACACCTCCCTGCAAAGCCAAGCTTTGGCGCGAAGGCTCACTGAGTGTATCATAGTAAGCAGGGTTAACATAACATAAGTACCTTTTTGCTTGTACATGCAGTTTAGCTGGCTCAACCACTTCCTTTACAAAATATTTGTCTAAAAAGTTTGCCGCTAAGGTTTCATGTAAGTCATCTACGCCTTGATCTGGCGCATCATCTGGCAACTCATGCAATAGATGCCCAATATCGTGTAAAAGACTGGCTGTAATTAAAGCAGCAGAGGCATTGTTGTTTTTTGCATACGTAGCCGCTTGTAATGCATGTTCTAATTGCGTTACAGCTTCACCACCATACAATGAGTGTCCTTTTTGATTGAATAAATCAATGATTTTTTGTGTCATAAACTTAAATTGTATTTATCATTTCCTCGGCAAATCCAAAAGACATGGTCATACCATGTCCACCAATGCCATTTAAAATATATACACCTGGCTCAATGGTTATAAATAAATCGGTAGCGCCGTTTTTCATAACAGGATAAATACCATTCCAGGTTTGGGTAATTTGCCAATCATCAATATGCATGAGTTGCTTTAAATAATCTATTATCAATTGATTTTGGTAATGATTGTCAAATGGATCAAAATCTAACCCATATTCGTGGGTATCTCCGACTGTTAATTCACCTTGTGCATTTTGTGATACCATTACATGAATGCCATGCTTTACATATTCAGACATGTCCTGATGTATTCTGGTGTGCAGTGCCTCTAATGACGACGCCACTGCAAAACTCTTATAATGTAGTAAACTTAACCCTCCACACACCGAAGTGCCTATTTTATAGTCTGATTTTTCATGCTTAAAACGCATCATTTGCAACCTGCTTTTGGTGATGGGCTGTGCAGCAAATACAGACGGAAAAAGTGTTTCAAAATCGGCGCCAGAGCATACACAAATAATATCTGCTTCAAAGGTTTTATCAAACGAACTGGCTTTATGTTTTGTAACGCCCGTTATAGCCGTGCCCCATATAAATTCGACGCCATAAGTTGCCGTCAAATAAGCAGGTAATCCCTTAATAGCAGATCGTGGATCGATAATTACTTCGTCATCGCTATATAAGCCACCTATTAATTTACGCTGATTAATGCCTGAAAACCTTTCTGCAATTTGTGTAGGGTTTAACAAATGAACTGGACGCTGGTTTGCAATAAATTTTTCATGCATTTCTTCTAGCACGGCCCATTCGTCATTAAAATAAGCCAAATGAATACTTCCACAAGGATTATAGGACTGTTTCATAACATCTAAACACTCCATCCAAATTTGCTTGGTTCGTTTAGCCCTTTCATATAAGCTACCATCTGGTTGACCAACCGGCCAAAGCATACCAAAGTTTCTGATGGAAGCACCAATAGCTTCCTGGGTTTTATCTATAACTGTAACCTGATATCCTTTAATGGCGAGGGCTCTTGCTGTAGCCAATCCTACAATTCCTGCGCCAACTACAATTGCTTTTTGTTGTAACATAAACAAATTTGAAAAATAAATATACTAAAAAAAGCGAAGCCTAGAAAGGCTTCGCCATAAACGATTGCTTGCCACAATTCATTTTATTTAACCAAACTAATGAGTATTATTTGATGATCCACATTTTTGCATTGATATCATCGATAGCACCAAACTGAGCAGTGATAGCAGCTTCAACATTTGTTTTATTATTCGCTCTTTCTGCAGTTGGGTATTGGTATCTTAACGCAACTCTCCCACTATTACCAGAACCAGCGCCTGTTAAGAATGTAGGAACACCCGTTCTTCTCCAGTTAAAATATGCTTCTTGACCAGAGTTCATGAAAAACGCTAAATACTTTTGTAGTAAAATTTGATTGCGTCCATCAACAGTATTACCCTTGTACTTAACATCCGTTTGATTATAGTAAGTGTCATACAAGAAATTAATATCATAATTAACAGACTCAAATAAACCACCACCTGGCTTTTGGAAAGTAACCGTATTTACGCCATCTTTTACGCCATAAAAAGCTAGTGATGCTTTAATACCATTTTGGTACCAAGTTTCTGCATTTGCAGATGAAATCCAACCTCTATTCATTGCTTCTGCGATGTTAAAGCACATTTCAGAATAACCAATTACGATTGTTGGTTCTGCAGTATAGGTTTGATAGTAACGCTTTCTGTTGATAAAAGAATATTGACCAACACCTGCATTTTTACTCATCGTAGCTAAGTCTTCTCCACTGCTAGCGCCCACAAATGCAGCGTATGAATTAGGAGCAGCACCAGCAGCAACTTTAGCAGCAGCAGGCTCAGCTACAAAAAATGTTCTTGGATCTTGTAAAGACACAAGTGTGTTTAAGTAAGTGGCAGCCATATTGTAACGGGTTGCATCAAAACCAAAGTTATCTGGGCTTGTAGAGTATTTATTAAACTGCGCATTGTAGACAAATTGCATTTGATCCGCAGCACTTGAAAATAAAGGATACTTTGTTGGGTTATTGATAACGTCTGCAAATTTTTGCTTGATATTTAAATCAGCATCAGCTTCTTTATTACTTAACTGAATTAACACACGTAATTTAAAAGCATTCACAGCCTTCTGCCATTTAGCCAAATTGTTTCCATAATAATAGTCATTTGCTAATACATAGTTTTTGGTAACAACCGTTGCCATTTCTGTATTGGCATCTTCTAGGTAAGTTAAAATTGCTTTAAATACATCTTTTTGAGAATCATATTTAGGCGTAACGTTTTCTAACCCTTTAAGTGCTTCTGATACAGGTACATCTCCTAAGTTCATGGTCAATTCATAAATATAAATTGCTTTTAAAAACTTTCCGAGTGCCGTATACGGGTTTGGAGAAGGAACAGATTTGGTAGATTCTTGCTCCATTTTTACAATATTTTTTAAAATATTGTAGTTGTTAAATGAATAACCAGTCCAGTTGTATTCATTGTTACCATAGTAATCATAGTTACAAGCATAAAACTGATTGGCTCTTTGTGTACCATTAAAGGCACCTTTGTTAAGACCTCCTAAAACGTTGTTAAAAACAAGGTTAGCAGGTACACTTGTTGCTCTGTTTGGATCTGCCTCCAATGAGTCAAATGATTTTTTACAAGCTCCTAATGATCCTATCAAAAGGATGAATGTAAATATTTTAATAATATTTTTCATAATAAATATTTTGTAGGATTAGAATATAAAGTTGATGTTAAAACCATAAGATCTTGTAGTTGGTGTTTGTAAACCAATACTTGATTCACCAGGATATTGATCAATATCAACATCATTAAATCTAGTGTCTGGCATCCAATAGAGTAAATTACGAGCTACCAAAGAAACAGTTGCTTTTTTAAATATTGATTTTTGAACCAACGCCTGAGGTAAATCATAGGTTAACATAACTTCTCTAAGCTTCATGTATGTTTTACTCATGATATTTGGCTCTGGATTACCATGCACACGGCTAATATAATCTTGTATGAAAGTTTTAGTCGTATTAGGCGCAAATGTTAACTGGTTATAGTTTGTAATTCTTCCAGTTACTGGATCAAATACTGGGGTACCTGAGGCAACTACTACACCTTCACCAACATATGATTTAACACCTTTGTAATCTTGGTAACGCGCTTCACCCATTTTACCCTGAACAGTTTCTATGTGACGACCACCTTGGAAAGTTTTTTTACGAACATAATCTTCCATTACACCACCGATTCTACCATCAATTTGGAAATTAAAGGTGAATGCCTTGTACGTTAATTTATTATTTAAACCCCACACTAAATCAGGATTTGAATTACCTACGTACTGAGCAACTGGTAAATAAATTGGACGACCACCAGCGTCATTAATAAGTTGACCATCTGGAGTTCTAGCCATCATTCTAAACCAAACCTCATCCGTTCTTGACCCAACTTTATAGAAATTGTTCAAAATTGATAAACCAGAAGGTAACTCTTTAAACTTATTTGTAAAGGCTCCTAAGTTAAGTGTTGCATCCCAAGAAATACCTTTGGTAGATTTAATAACCGCGCCATTAATTGTTACATCCCAACCAGTACGCTGTGTTTTAGTTCCGTTAACAACGTAACTAGCGTAACCTGATGTTTGAGAAATAGATTTAGAGAAAATTTGTGGCCCATCGGTATATTGGTAATAAGACGCTTCGATACCAACTCTGTTGTTAAATGCTTTTGCTTCAACACCAAACTCAAATGAAGTTCTATCATCTGGTTGAACGTTTGCATCAACAAGTGTATTTGTGAAAGATGCTTGTGTAGTATTGTTGTAACCAATACCAGTAGAATACACATCGGCATAGGTATAAGTAGGACCGCCATAGGTAGATGAATATTGTTGACCATATCCAAGAGGATAGGCATTGTTTGGCGTTGCACCAATATAATCTGATACAAAGCTACCACCACCTCTTACTTTCGCATAAGAAGCCCTTAATTTTAAATAGTTTATTTGACTAGGTAATGATACATAATCATTTAAAACAGTGCTTAAGTTCAAAGAAGGATAAAAGAATGTGTTATTGTCTTTTTTAAGCGCAGACAATTTATCTGTACGTCCAGTAACGTTTAAGTTAAAATATTTACCGCCTTCAAGATCTACAGAGTATAAAAGTGAATTTACACGCATGTCAGATGCAAAATTGTAAGCAATCACTGGATTTCTACTATTTGCAAATGTATAAACGTTAGGAACGTTTAAGTAGTTTGTAGTTGTAAATGATGAATTGTAATTGAATGTTCTAAAGTTAGCACCTGCAAAACCACTTGCCTTAAAGAAATTGGCAAAAACAGGTGTTTTGAAATCGGCACGAACTTCTGAGTTGTTTTCAAAAAGTGATCTTCTGTCTTCTCTATAATCACCTTTGTTTTCTTCTCTACCATAAGGGTGAGCAGAAAAAGGCATTTTTTCATTTCTTAATAAATCATAAGTAGTAACAGAAGTTCTAGCAAATAAATCCACAAAAGGATTCACCTTATATTTTAAGCTAGTGTAAGCATAAATATCATTTTTGTAATGACCTCTAGTCCACTCATAACTCATAAAGTAAGGGTTATGGTATCTTTGATATTCGGCATAAATACTTTGAACGCCTTCTTTACCTGGCTGCCAGTAATTACGCATATCATCAATGTTCCAATCCGCACCACCCCAAATTGTAATATTGTAAATTACTGAGTTAGGACCATAATCTACATCCGGGAAATTATCTGAAAATTGTTTGTTGTAGTTAATGTTCGCATCTAAAGTTAATTTAGAATTGAAACGTAAGGTAGAAGCTAAATTAATATTAGTTGTATTTAAACCTGTATTAGGGATAATACCTTTATTATATGTATTACCAACAGAAAAACGTAAATCAGCTTTTTCAGTAGAAGAAGCAACAGCGATATTGGTGGTATTTAAAATACCTGCTTCAATAAAACGCTTTAAGTTGTCTTTACCACGAGCAACCCATGGAGTTCCAGAACGCTTACCAGTAACTGGATCTACTGGGCTATCGTATTGAGGAATTAATTGACCCTCAAATTTAGGTCCCCAAACGTCATAGTCTGCGTCGTTGGTTCCACCACCTAAACCATCACCAAACGCATAACGGCCGTGATCACCAGGACCATATTCGTCCTGTGTTTTAGGTAAAGCAATAAATCCTTTTTGAACCTGCGTAGAACTATTAAATTCTACAGAAAATCCTCTTTTATCTTTTGTTCCTTTTTTAGTATTGATGATAATCGCACCATTTTGACCTCTATAACCATATAATGCAGAGGCAACAGGTCCTTTTAGTACGTTGTAAGACTCAATATCATCTGGGCTAATGTTCCAAGTATCAGAGTTGATAGGCACACCATCAACTACGATTAAGTTAACACGACCACCACGTAATACAAGGTTTGGCGCTCTTAATAATTCTTGGTTAATACCAACCGTTAAACCAGCTACTTTACCAACCAATCCATTAATAGGATTCACTTCTCTAGCTTTCACTAAATCTGACCCTTTAATATCTTGTGTAGAATAACCTAGTTTTCTTTTTTCTTTTTTAACACCAAGTGCTGTTACCACAACATCTTCTAAGTTTTCACTTGCTGCTAATAAACTAATGTTTTGTGTGGCACCATTTACAGTAACACTAAAATTTTGGTAGCCAACTGATACAACAACAAGCTTAGTGCCCTTATCTGCCTTAATGGTATAAGTACCATTAGCAGCAGAAATAGCATTTAGTTTGCCAGCAGTAATAGTAGCACCTTCAATAGCTTTTTGAGTTACCGCATCTGTGATTTTACCAGTCACAGTAAGGGTTTGAGCGTTAGACTGAAATGCTACACACAAAAATGTACAAGCCAAAATCAGTAAACGAAAGGGGTTTCTTTTTGATTGCTTCATAAACAGGGTTTTAGTTATCTTTTCGAGAACCAAAAGTACCCGGACTATGTAAAGAGAATGTTAAGGTAAGGTTATGCTAATGTGATTTAATTCAATTAAATTGTTTACAATTAATTAATACATCATAATTTTTTGCTACAAAAACTAAATTAACTTTCTTTAACAAAATTAATAAACACCAATGCCCAATAGTAGATATGCTGTTTTTGAAAATTCATCAATGTCATTACACATAAAGGAAATAGAAATACCTGCACTTCAAGACTATGAAATTTTAGTTCGTGTAGCCTATACTACTTTATGCAAATCTGATATACTAACCTACACAGGTAAAAGAAAAGAAAAAAATCCAACCATTCTAGGACATGAAATTTGTGGAACTATTGTTGCGTTTGGCAACAAAGCTCCAAAAATAGATTGCAGACATAATAACATTACAATTGGCGATTTAATTACCTGGGCAATTTATGCAAGCGACCCTTCCGAAGCCATGTCTTTAAAAGGAATCCCACAAAAAGCAGCAGGATTGTTTAAATATGGACATGAAGAAGTCACAGAAAGCAGTCACTTACATGGCGGACTTAGTGAATACATTATTTTAAGGCCTCATACTCCCATTATTAAACCCATTGTTAACTTACCACTGCCGGTATTAACGATTGTAAATTGTGCGGTTGCAACTGCCGCCGGAGCCATCAGAATTGCAGGCAACATAGAAGGCGCAAACTTAGTTATTGCAGGGGCAGGTATGCTCGGCGTTATTGCATGTGCCATGGCAAAATCTAAAGGGACAAAAAATATTATTGCAATAGACATAGAAAATGAAAGACTCAAAATGAGTACTTCATTTGGCGCTACACACACGGTTCACCTCGATACCATCAATAGTTTCCAAAATTTTTCAAATTGGCTAACCTATAACAAATTACAAATTGATTGTTTTATTGATTTTAGTGGCGAACCTACAACCATTGATATACTGCTAAAACAACTAAGTGTTGGCGGCACAGCCGTATTTATTGGATCTACATATCCGCAACAAAATATTACACTAAACGCAGAAACTATTGTCAGAAATATTTGGACAATCAAAGGACTCCATAATTACAATGAAGCTGATTTAGTTGAAGCGGTAAATTTTATAGAAGCACACCATACAAGCTACCCAATTGCCAGCTTAATTAAAGGAGGATTTACATTAGACAACTGTGCACTAGCTTTTGACTTTGCAATAGAAGAACATCCATACAGGGTAGGCATTTCACTACAATAAAAAATATAAATGTTGCAGAACAATAAAATTACAGCATACCTCCATAAAACAAAACCGGCAGTCTTCATCTTATTTTGTAGTAGTGCCGCTTTTTTAACATACTGCAGTATGTATGCATTTAGAAAACCGTTTACAGCGGGAACCTATAAAGGACTTGAGCTACTTGGTGTAGATTATAAAGTAGCGCTAATTATTTTACAACTTATTGGATATGTAATTTCTAAGTTTATTGGCATAAAGTTTATTGCAGAACTAGAACCAAAAAAAAGAGTTGTAACACTTATTGTTTTGATGGGCATTGCCCTATTGTCTTTACTAAGTTTTGGATTGGTTCCATATCCGTACAACGCAGTTTTTATGCTAATCAATGGACTACCACTAGGCTTAATATGGGGCGTCGTATTTAGTTTTTTAGAAGGCCGAAAATTTACAGAAATACTAGGTGCATTTATGGCAAGTTCCTTTATGATTGCTTCAGGCATTGTAAAATCTGTTGGACTATTTGTTATGCAACAATTTAATATTGCTGAAACTTGGATGCCATTTTTTGCGGCGGTTGCTTTTATTCCTATTTTGATAATTGGCATATGGATGCTTAGCTGTATTCCAGAGCCAAATCAAGAAGACATTTCATTAAGAACAGAAAGGGTTCCCATGGATGCCGCCAACAGAAAACGATTTTTTAAACTCTTTTGGCCCGGTATTTTTTTAGTAGTTGCCGTTTATGTAGGACTCACCATTTTTAGAGATTTGCGAGACAATTTTGCGGTAGAGTTATGGACAGAACTTGGTTATCTAAAAACACCATGGGTACTCGTATTTGCAGAAATCCCAACCGCTATATTGGTTTTGGTGGTTATTGGCTCCATGATTTTACTTAAAAACAATAAGAAAGCATTTTACCTATCCTTAATACTTTGTGTGATTGCGGGACTGGGTTTTTTATTGAGCACCTATTTATTTAATGAGAGGCTCATCAGTCCTATATTTTGGATGGTACTCATGGGGCTTTTAATGTACCTCCCCTACCTCATTTTTCATACCATCTTATTTGAGAGATGGATTGCATTTTTTAAATATAAAGGTAATTTAGGATACTTGATGTATATGTCCGATTCGTTGGGATACTTTGGAAGTATGCTAGTGCTACTCTATAAAAATTATGGCACCAAAGGATTTAATTGGTTGCCATTTTTTACAAATACCGCATGGATAATTGGCGTTTTAATTACAATTTTAGGCGTATTGGCGATTGTCTACTTTCGGAGTAAAGAAACACCCTCTAAAACCTGAGCAACCTGAGCAGGGAGCTTAATATCCATATAAGTTGCAATTGTAGGGAAGATATCAACAATGGCTGTTTTTTCAACTTCTTTGGAAGGCTTTTTATTCATAACTAACCAGGTATTACGCTCACTGTCTGATTGTCCACCATGATCCTTTCCTGTTTGTGCATCTCTGCCATGATCGGTAGTAATAATAACAAGCCACTCTTCATTAAAATTATTTTCTCTATAATTTACTGCTTGCATGATGGATCCAATTTGTTTATCCAGCATAGAAATGGCTGTATCTAGTTGAGGGCTTTTGCCAAAGCGGTGCCCCATATCATCGGTGTATTCTAAATATACCCAAGACATATCTGGAGCGCTATCTTTAATAACATGGCTAGCTTCGGCAACCACTTTTTCATCAATTAAATGAATATACCAAGCCTTTTTATCGTGCGGAAATTGAAGGGTATCGAGTTCGTATCCATCACGGTGGTAATCTACATGTAAATAATTTGTTTGCACCAGGCCATCTCCTACCAATTTGGTTCTATTATCAAGCCAAGTACTGAATACACCAATTTTTTTATTGGGATAAGCTTCTTTAAAAACTTTAAAAATAGTGGGAAAATTATAATTGGGATCTTTGATAGCATTATCAACAACACCATGTTTATTGGTCCAAGTGCCCGTAAGTAGTGAATTGTAGCCAACCGCAGAAATAGTGGGCGACTGAGTAACTCCACCTTTTTCTCCACCTACATAACAAGGTAAATAAGCCCCCTTATTAATAATGGCGTCAAATGCTGGTTTATTTGCTTTTTCTAATTCAGAGGCAGGTATCCCATCCGCTATAATAAATAAAACCTTTTTATTTTGAGCAGTAGCTAATTGTAGTGAACACAAAAGCACTAGAATAATCCGAAACATAGAAAAACTTTAGAGATTCCTAAGATAGTGATTCTTTAAAAGATATACTGGCCCATTTATTTTTTTCGGTGATCCAGTCGGAAGTATGTTTGCTAATACCAGCTAAAATATCCCAGGCAGCAGCTACTTGTTCTTTTGTTGGTGCAGCACTCACATAATTTTGGTTACGTGTAACAGACCCTATAATTTCACCAGTTACTAAATAAGCATGATCATTAAATATTTTACCAATCACATGATTTTTTTTACCAAAAAAACAATCACCAATAATAATACCAATAACATCTTTGCTATTATAATCGAGGATCATCATGTTTTCTAGTAATGCAATAGGATTGTTTTGCTGATCATGTACAATATACATATAACGTATTTTAGTAGTGGTAAAACTGCAGTTTTTGTCCTACTAAATGCACAAACCCATATTATCTTAATGTAAAGAAATTGTTATGCCTTTGCATATGCATCTATCATAAACACAGCAGTATCAGCAAAATCTTTGCCTTTATTCATTTTATCTAGTGCTGCGCGCTCATAAGCAAGTTCTTCGGTTTGCGTAGTTAATACACCAAATATAAGAGGGATAGTAGCTTGTGTAGAGAGTACCGCCATACCTTCTGTTACATACTGGCAAACATATTCGTAATGATCTGTATCGCCTTTAATCACAGCACCAATCACAATAATAGCATCATACTTTTTGGTATCCATTAATTTTTTTGAATAACCAACAAGCTCTACAGCACCCGGGCATTGAAGCAATACATACTGTGTTTGGGTAGCATTGAGTTGGTTAACACAACCCTGCGTAAGTAAATCCGTTATTTCGATATTAAAAGTCGCTTGTATAACTGCAATCATGATTTATAATTTTATGTGGTGGTGTCCAATATTAATTTTAGCATCTAAATATGCCTGATTGTGCTGATTAGCTTTAGCAGGCACATGTTGCGTCGTAAAAGTAATACCCGCAGCTTTCACAGCAGCTTCCTTTAATGGATTATTGGTAATTAGTGTAATTGATGTGTAACCAAGCATTTTTAAAATAGCAAT
>JACCDJ011300756.1_pt1 | contig 12293 bp, 5 predicted proteins | sample 7444481 | NCBI WGS metagenome assembly JACCDJ01 (sample SAMN15323435, study PRJNA562643) | freshwater metagenome | isolation source: river surface water | place: USA:Blue River Watershed | collected 2017-08-15 | reverse complement strand
TGCTCGCAAAATGCATGATCCACAAGTATTTCTTCTATGTTCTTTTCAACGATATTCACCCATCTTGGGTCCGTCGCCATTTTTAATCCAAGCATTGCTATATATATTAATGACAAATTTAATTTACAAATTTCCATTTCGTATATTTGATAAATGAGTTTTTTATCACGAAGGCATTTTTTAAAGTCAATTTCACTTTTAGGACTTAGTTCGATGGTATTACCGGAACTAAATTTAATCGATTTAGATACATCCACTACATTTGGCCTACAGAAACCAAAAAAACTAGAATTAGGCGATAAAATTGCGGTTACGGCTCCTGGAGGTGCAATTTGGGATCAGAAAGATGTTTTACGTTTTGAGCTGCTGCTAAAAAATATGGGGTTCAGTGTGGTTTTGGGTGAAACGTTGACCAAAAAGAAAGGTTATCTTGCCGGAACAGATGAAGAGCGCAGCAACGAACTCATGTCGTTTTTCGCCGATCCTTCCATTGATGGAATTATTGCCATGCGCGGTGGTTGGGGTTGTGCTCGATTACTTGACAAACTTGATTATTCTATTATTCAATCAAATCCAAAAGTACTAATGGGATTTAGTGATATTACTAGTCTATTGAACGCAGTTCATCTAAAGTCTGGCCTAATCACTTTTCATGGCTTGGTAGGTGTAAACACGTGGAATGAATTCTCCACAAATGTCTTTCAACAGGTAGTTTGTAGCGGTGAAATTTGTTCTTTTCCGATGGATCAATCAACCTCTTCTAGTTTTGTAAGCATAAATAAAGGAAAAGCAACTGGTAGGCTTTTCGGCGGAAATTTATCCGTAATTTGTGGTTTAGTCGGAAGTTCGTATTTTGAAATTCCTCAAAATTCAATTTTGTTTCTTGAGGAGACGAATGAGGAACCTTATGTTGTGGATCGACTTCTGACACATTTAAAATTGGCAAAAGTCTACGAAAAACTAAATGGTGTAGTATTCGGAAATTGTTCAAGGTGTTTGGCAGAAAACCCTATGCAATCTATTCCGACGATTGAGGTCATTCGTGAACATTTTTCAGAAATTAAAATACCTGTTAGTTATGGTTCTCCGATTGGACATGTTGCAAACAAATGGACACTACCAATAGGAATTGAAGTAGAAATGGATGCTGACATTGGATCTTTAACTCTTCTTGAATCCGCAGTAAGTTAGATTTTGTATATTTGAACATGATATCTGAAATGCCAAAAAACAAGTTAAGTATCAATAAAACAGAATTGGAAAAAGCATATCGCTTGATGTTTACGGCCAAAACAATGGCTGAAAAGTATGAAGCGAATAAAGAATTTACTGCCAAGTATGTTCATGCTACTTCCCGCGGTCATGAAGCCATTCAATTAGCCGTTGGTCTCCAATTGAAACCACACGATTGGGTGTCTCCTTATTACCGTGATGATAGTATCCTACTTGGAATCGGAATGACTCCTTATGAATTGATGCTTCAGGTTTTTGCGAAGAACGATGATCCGTTTTCAGGAGGAAGAACCTATTATTCCCATCCATCCTTAAATCGGGAAGATATGCCTAAAATCCCTCATCAATCTTCGGCAACGGGAATGCAAGCAATTCCAACTACCGGTGTTGCTATGGGAATACAATACAAGGAGAAAGAAAAATTAGTTGAATATAAATCATGGGAGGAGGCTCCTGTGGTTGTTTGTTCACTTGGTGATGCTTCTTGTACAGAAGGAGAAGTTTCTGAAGCGTTTCAAATGGCAGCCTTGAAGCAATTTCCAATAATTTATTTGGTTCAGGATAACGATTGGGATATCTCTGCAAATGCAGCGGAAACTAGAGCTCAGGATATTTCTCATTACGCAAAAGGATTTAAAGGAATTGAGGTTAGAAGCATTGATGGAAGTGATTTTGCGGAATCTTATTCGTGCATTCAAGAGGTATTCGAACTTGTTCGAAAAGAACGAAGACCGTTTATCGTTCATGCCAAAGTCCCTTTGTTAGGTCATCATACTTCTGGTGTTCGAAAAGAATGGTACCGCGATGATTTGGAAGAAGATGCAAAAGACGATCCCCATCCAAAATTGAAAAAATTATTGGAAGAACAAGGTTCACCTTTGTCTTACTTCATAAATACAGAGTCAGATGTTCGAAAATTAGTCGATGCCGATTACGAACGTGCCTTGAATGCGGAGGACCCTTCACCTGAAAGTATCACAAATTTTATCTTTGCTCCAACACCAATAACAGAAGAAAAAGGTGAGCGCGAACCAAAAGGAAAGAAAAAAACCGTTATGGTTGATTCAGCACTTTTCGCTGTTCGAGAAATTATGCACGCTCATCCAGAAGCTCTTCTTTATGGTCAAGATGTTGGAGGTAGGCTTGGTGGAGTTTTCCGTGAGGCGGCGACTTTGGCACAAACTTTTGGTGATAACCGTGTATTTAACACACCAATTCAAGAAGCATTTATTATAGGTTCTACTGTTGGAATGTCGGCTGTTGGTTTAAAACCGTTGGTTGAAGTTCAATTTGCAGATTACATTTGGCCAGGATTAAATCAGTTATTTACAGAAGTATCGCGCTCTTATTATTTATCGAACGGAAAATGGCCAGTTAGTTGTGTTATTCGTGTTCCAATTGGAGCTTATGGATCTGGGGGACCGTATCATTCATCTAGTGTTGAATCTGTTTTAGCTAATATTCGTGGAATTAAAGTAGTTTACCCATCCACTGGAGCTGATTTGAAAGGATTGTTGAAAGCGGCTTTTTATGATCCCAATCCCGTTGTAATATTGGAGCACAAAGGTTTGTATTGGTCGAAAATTCCCGGAACGGAAGGTGCTATGTCTATCGAACCAAGCGAAGATTATGTTATACCAATTGGAAAAGCGAGAACAGTTTTGGAGGCTGACCCAAATCTAGTTGAATCGGGAAAATCAATAGGAGTAATTACATACGGAAGAGGTGTTTATTGGACAATGGAAGCGGCACAGAATTTCCCGGGTCATGTTGAAATTTTAGATCTCAGAAGTATTAATCCACTTGATCACGAAGCTATGAATGCATTGTGCAGGAAACACGGAAGAATTATAATTGTTACTGAAGAATCTATTGAGTGTTCTTTTTCATTAGGACTAGCAGGAAGACTGCAGCGCGATAATTTTGAATTTCTAGATGCGGCCGTTTCTATCGTTGGCTCTGTTGATACGCCAGCAATTCCTTTGAACAGCACGCTTGAGGCTGCGTTACTTACCAATGCTCAACGTGTGAATGATGCTATAAAAGCAATGATAAATTATTAATTTATGCAACGAATAGGAATTTATTTATGTCAGAGTAAAATGAAACTGATATTAAAGTTCTATTTATCAATTATTTGCTTAGCTTCAATTTTTAATTCGCACGGGCAAACAATTTGTAACCAAAATGGAAATCTCGCCATATTCTCTAATTACGATGGTGGTATTGTTACCATTGACGTTGATCAGAATATTCCAAACTTAGTAATTGCCATTTGCACCTATGAACCTGTTCAAGTTACTATTACCGGAGCTTTTGCTGGTAATGTTGTTCAAGTAATTTATGCAGGATTCAATTCTACGCAAAACAACAACAATTGCGGTCAAGGAAATTTTGCCACAAGTATTACAGGGGTTCCGGCTTCTATTACCTCAATACTTACAACTCCGCCAGTTGGATACACACCTGCTCATGGTAATGGAGCAGGACCATGGGGAGGAATAATGATTGGTGCTAGTCAATGTGATACACTAACAAATACAGGAGGAGTAAATACGCCTGATGAGATTGTTTACTTTTTTGAAAATGCAACAAACTCTAATTTATATTTTCACAATACTCAATATGGATGTTGGCAAAATAGCACCTATTCAATTTCTCAAGGAGGAAACTGTTGTATAGAACCCCCAACTGCACCGATAGGTTGCGGTCTTGTTGCATCTGTTGCCGTAATTCCCAATTCTGTTTGTGAACCTTGTTTTTATAGTGGGCCACCTATTCTCATTAATGAACTTATGATTTCACCTACTGTTAATGACGGTTCTATTTCTGGTCCAGGGCCAAATGGAGGAAGAGGAGAATGGATTGAATTATACAATCCTGATTTATGTGATAGTGTGGATATATCTTGTTATTATCTTGGGAATTCAACTGCCGAGGGATCTGGTGGCTTCAGATTGCCAACCGGGACCATAATCCCCCCAAATGGCTTTTGCATGGTTAGGGGAGTTAATGCCGCAGCTGTTCCTAGTAATTTATTAGTGCAAAATGGTGGAAATGTAGTCGAAGTGATTGTTCCTGGAGAAATCAATCAAACAGGAATTTGCTGCACTGGTACTCGTGTTTGGTTTCCAAATTTAGGAGGATGGTTTGCTTTTTACGACGCCAATGGGAATCCTGTTGATGCTGTGCGATGGGGCCCAGGAAATACAGCATCTTTAGCCGGACAACCATGTATTTCTTCCAATGGAGGCTGCTCGAATACAACAAGTTTGCTTAGTTACAATTCAATACCCAATGACTTAAAATTCTATGCAAGTACTGCTGATGGTAGCAGTCATTTTGGCCAAACAATTCGTAGAATACCTGATGGAGGAAATTGGGCCGGTATTGGTCAACCAACCTATGCAATTTGTAACGATCCTAATAATTGCCTTACGGGCTCTTTAATTGGTTTCTGCAACGGAACTGGTACTGTAAACATAACATCAGGTCAAGCTCCATTCACTTTTCTATGGAACGACGATTTAAATCAAACCACTCAAACGGCTACAAACTTGTGTGAAGGTGACTATCAAGTTCTTGTAACAGATGCAAACAACTGCCAAGAAACTTACAATATTAGTGTTATAACAAATCCTTTTGATTTAACCACCAATATTCAACAACCAGGTTGTTTACAATCAAATGGTTCCATTAGCATTGATCCATATAATGCCGATTATACGTATTCTTGGTTACCTAATGTGTCCTCGACAAATAGTGCAACTAATTTACCACAAGGGTCTTACCAAATTACAATTACACAATTCAATTGTACATATGATACTACAATAGTTTTGCAAAACCCAGTTCCTTTTGGATCATTCTTTCAAATACAGCAAACAACATGTGGAGAAGATAATGGATTGATTATCGTTGACAATACACCAAACAGTTCGGTTTATTCCTATACATGGACTCCAGCTGTAACAACTTCAAACAGTGCAACGAACCTTGCTCCAGGATCTTATCAAGTAAGCATATCTGATAATTCATGTGCTTTTGATACTACGATAACGATTTTGCCAAGTTCGGGATTAACCTCTACTGCAACAATTTATAATTCCACCTGTCAACAAGCGAATGGTGCTGCCGATATCGATGTTTCCCCAAATGGAACTTATACGTTTACTTGGCCGACTGGTGTTAATTCCACAATTGATAGCGCCGCTAATTTAGCCGCAGGATCTTATTTAGTTTCCTTTACGAACGGAATTTGTACTGGTGACACAACGATATTAATTACCACGACAACGCCGCCAACGGATATTACCACGAACATTACTGCAACGCAATGCGATGAGAATACGGGAGAAATTGCAATTGGCACAACAATGGGAGGAACTTCGCCCTATACATATTCCATAAATAATGGTATTTATTCTTCTGCTCAATTTTTTGATAGTTTGGCCCAAGGAACTTTCACGATATCTGTACTCGACGCGAACAATTGTTCTTATCAAGAACAAACTTTAGTACCTATGTTTGCCGGCCCAACACTTATCCAAGTTGGATTAACTAATCCTAATTGTGGATTAAACAATGGTGCGCTTATTATCAATGGAACTATTGGGGGATCTGCGCCTTATCTATACACTGTTAATGGAACTAGTACTCCGCTTCAATATAGTTTACAAGATCTGGGTGTCGGTTCGTACTTCTTGAATGTGGTTGATGCCAATGGCTGTATTTACAATCAAACTGAAGCATTAATAATGACTACTGGTGAAACAGTGATTCGCATTCCAAATGTTCTTACCGCCAATGAGGATGAGACCAATGACATTTGGAAAATCTACACCGAATGCATCGAAGGCGTAAAATGTGAAATTTTCAATAGATGGGGAAATAAAATCTATGAATTTAACGATTTGACCGAAGGTTGGGACGGAACAACAACCAGTGGCGAGGAAGCCGTAAATGGGGTTTATTTTTACAAAGTTACATTTGACTTATTTGGTGATGAAGAAAATGATGAAATTTATCATGGGCACATTACTTTAATTCGATAAGTGTTTCAGCGCTTCTCTTTTTGCAAGACCTGAAATTCCATTTTTTTCAACAAAATTTATCACCCATTTTGAATCTGTTTTGGCAAACTCACGAAGCGACCATCCAATTGCCTTTTGGATAAAAAATTCTTTATTCAATTGAAAACGATTAATTTGAGTAGACAGAATCTTTAAATCTGTATTCTTTTTATATCGCAATTGAAAAATGATTGTCGCTCGATGCAACCAAAAGCTTTTTTCTTCAGACCATTCTTCAATTACATTCAACATGTTAGTTGGGAATTTTTGACCGTATTTGCCCAGAACATTGCTTGACAACAAATCGACCGTATCCCACCACGATTTATTTGAAATTAAAAATTTCAAGTGTTCAGCATCATTTTCAAAAATATCAGTCATTTTCCATGAATTAAGCCAATCCATTGCCACATATTGGTATTCTCTCCCTTCCTTTTCCCAAAGCTCATAAATAAGCTCCCATCTTTCCTCTCTCCCCATATTAGTTGGTAACTCTTTTTTCCAAGTTATAAACATTTCTTTTCTTGGAACGCTCATGACACCAATAAAATCAAATTTATTGCGCATGTATTGTTTCATAGCAACAGCTCGGTGCGAATCTTTGATTAAATCAAGTGAATCAGTTAATCTGGAAATGTGTTCTTTAATCATATTAAAAAAAGGCAAATCATAAGCCGGGTTCTGTATCCTTTGCTGCAAGCAGCTTAGTAGTCTATCATTTCTCTAGCACTGATGTCACCATCAGCGTCCATCAACCTACCCTCCGAGATTGGGCGAGCAACCCTCAAGCCTCGGTATATTTGGTCTTTCAGTTCGTAAGGTTTACCTTGCCGTTCTTGTCACCAACAACGCGGTGGGCTCTTACTCCACCTTTTCACCTTTTCCCAAACGAAGCGAACTTGTTCGGGTAGTTTTCCTTTCTGTGGCACTTTCTGTTCCCACAAGCTTTAACCTATGAGACCTTCCCGTTAAGAAGTACGATGCTCTTCACTGCCCGGACTTTCCTCTCTTTTGATTTCTCAAAACAGCGATAGACTGATTTGCCTTGAACAAATTTACGGATTAGTTTTTAGTTACCCGAATTGTTTGCGAACTTGAATAACCATCAAGATTTAAAATATAAAATCCAGGTGAATAATCTCTTAAATCAATAGATAATTCCGTTTTATCGAACAAAGTAATAACTTCTAATTTCATTCCTTTTGCATCGAATAAACTTGCCTCTTTGATTGGCGCTGTGGACTTGATATTGATATAATCAACTGTAGGGTTTGGATATGCGGAAAAAATAAATTTATTCTCATCAATACTCGCATCTAATCCCAAATAAACATCTTGGTATTCAATTGATTGAACTTGTTCTATTCCATTTGCATTATTTACAACAATTTTCAATAATACGTCTTTTCTATTTTGTCCAATCCATTCGTATTCTATTGTTTGTATTGGAGGGGCGCCAAACCAAGAAGGTGCACCGAAAAATGATTGATAAATGGAATCAATTTCATTAACCTCGCGCTTTAATCGCAGTACGTTAAATGAACCGGTTGGCAATATCAATTGACCGTATCCGTCCACTGTACTTGTGACATTTCGATATTGTTTCACTTTTAATTCCGCAGCAGGACTCAAATCAATAAACGTGTAACCTTTTGTAGTGAAATACTGTTGGTAATTCATTGGAAATTTATACTTTGTTTCAATAGTATCAGATTTAAATGCAACATCAAACCCACTTACTTTAATCGAATATCCGACTTTTGTAATGGAATCATTTGTTGACTTTTGATATGACCTAGCATCTGAAAGTGTAACAGGTAAAAATCCATTCAATTGACTAAAATCCAAAGCTGTCTCGGGAATAAAATAAGATGCTTGATATTCTTGTGGAGCTCCAATTCCGAAGGTAAACTGAACCGGGCTGAACCCAATTGATGTAAATTCCCTCAAGATTTGACTATTTGCAATCAAATTTGAGAAATCCCAGGTGAATGCGCTACCCGTAGTAACATAATCCGATGTGGTTTGATCAGTTAAACTCATTCTAACTGTGTCTCCTGGAGACGCAAAATCATTTTCTTGAAGTATAATCTGAGAAAAAGCAACATTGGTAAAGACTAGAAAAAATAGGATTTTAATCATTAGCGAATTAAATTAACATGTCCTTGATAGTTATAAATTTTGTTTGACATAGAATCTTTAAATCGAATGGTCCAAGTATAAGTACCAATCTGCACAGGTACTCCTTTGTAGGTTCCATCCCAACCTTCTAAAACCTGAGTGCTTTTGAAAATTACTTCACCCCAACGGTTGTAAATTAAAAACTCATACCCTTTATCTCTATCATATCCGGCAGTAAGTTGAGGAATAAAAACTTCGTTTAATCCATCACCATCTGGCGTAAATGAATTTGGTACATAAAGAATAACAACATCTGAAACTTTTATTACATGATAGGCCGTATCAGAGCAACCATCTTGTGCAGAGGCAACCAACATAACTGTATACACTCCAATATCTCCATATGTATGAGATGTATTAATGAAGTCAGAGCTCGTATTATCTCCAAAATTCCATTCGTAAGCCGTGGCATTTTGAGAATTATTATCAAACTCAAAAATAGGGTTGGTTATAGGCTGATCAAATGAACTCGGAGTAAATGCTGCTATAATTTCATTAACACAAACATAATCCTGTTGGGTCAACGATGCAGAACAACCCTCTGCTGTTGTTGATGTTAACGTAATATCATAACAGCCATAATTATCATAAATGTTTATTACTGATCCTGTTTGATTAGAAGTTGAACCATTCCCAAAGTCCCAGACAACTGATGCTGAAGTTGGCCCATTTCCATTCACCCCGGTTTGATCTGTGAATGTAGGGCTAAACGGTAGACAGCCACCAAAGTTCATATCAGATGAAAAAAGTGGTATTGGTAAAGGATTCACAACAACTGTAATATCAGTAGTATCCGTACAACCATTTATATCATATCCTACCACTTCGTAATCTGCAGTTACTGTTGGAATGAATGAATAGACTTGAGTTGACGGTCCATTTGTCCACTGATAGTTTACTGCGCCATTTGCCGTAAGAACTGCTGTTTCACCCGCACAAAGAATGGAATCAGATGTGGAAATTGTTACCACTGGAAGTGGATTTACAACCAACTCCATAGTATCACTTGCAATACATCCATTTTGAATATCAGTTCCAATTACAACATACGTATTCGTTTGAGATGGAGTAAATGATTGACCATCAGTAACGTTATTATTCCAAATATAAACATCAGCATCACCTGTAGCTGTCAACGTGTAAGACTCACCAAAACATATTGCATCATCAGGACCAGCGTTCACAACCGGAGGAAGTTCAAGAGAATAATTCACTAAGATTGAATCTGTGTTCTGACAGAAATTGACATCAGTTCCTGTCACATGAAACATCGTTGTATCGGAAGGACAATATTGTTGGCCCTGAAGAGCCCCATTGTCCCAAATATATGTTATGGCAGTTCCTGTTGCTCCGATTACAAGACATTGTCCAAAACACAACGAAGTATCTAATCCCGCATTGACAATTGGCAAAGGATGAACTGTAATGTTAAATGTGTCTTTTATTCCTACGCACCCAAAAGCTGTCGGAGTAACAATTATTTCCGCTGTTAAGTCAATTTGCTCATTTAAAAATTCATTAGAAGCTACGTAGGAGTCCAAATTTCCATCTCCGTTTGCTCCAAGACCAATTGAAATATTGTTATTAGTCCAAGAATAAGTTGATGAAATATTAGAGCTAAAGTAAACCGAATCAGCAAATTCATTATGACAGAAAGTTAAATCGGGGTTAACATTAATTACCGGAACCGGTCTTACTTCAATTTGCATAGTATTAACAAGTCCTGGACATCCGTTGAATGTAGGAGTTATCGTAATTGTAGCAGTTTGTACAGTTGTTCCAGTAATTGCCGTAAACATTGGAATTGAATCTATTCCTGAACCATTCATTCCAATTCCTACATTGTCAGATGACCAATTGTAGATAACCCCAGGTGTGGAGCCTGTAAATACAAATGTCGGAATTGTAACACCAGAACAAACAGAAATATTACTAGTAACAACTTGTGTTACAGGATAAACAGTAATCAAGAAAGTATCAGGAGAACCAAAACATCCGTTCAATTCAGGGGTTACAATTACACTATCAACTTGTGTTACACCGCTCGTATTTTCAGTTAGGAAAGGTAAAATATCTCCCGTACCGGTGGCCGCTAAACTTCCACCCGCGCCGATTGAAATGTTACTATTCACCCAATTAAAATTAGTTGAATCATTGTAATCTCCCAAAAAGTCAATTAAAGGTGTATTCGTGTTTGCACACAGAGCAATATCCGCAACCGCAGGGAAGATATTTGGCAATGGCTTAACCTTAACGGTAAACGAATACGTTTGTCCAGGACAACCATTGAACGTTGGTGTAACAATGACTGTAGAAACTTGATCAACCAATGAGGTATTGGAAACCGTTAAGGTTAATGCGCCTCCATTCCCTGTAAAACCAATTCCCGTGTTTGTATTATTGTTAATCCATGAATATGTTGCACCAACTACACTTCCGTTAAAAGGAATATTTATCGTTTCGCCCGAACAATACTCATAACTTGGGAAACTTGTCGAAACAATCGCGGTAGGATTTACCGTAATTGTTAAAGTATCAATGTCACCTGCACATCCATCAACACTGAAACTTGAAACAAATATGGAATCGGTTAGTGGTGTGTTTCCGCTATTTACACCCGTTACTGAAGCTATCGAACTTCCTGTTCCATTATTCGGAGTATAACCAACATTTGTTGTTCCAATCCACGAATATGTTGTTCCGGGTAGCGAACTGGAGAAATTAATTAAATCAGTTGGATTACCTGCGCATAATGAATCATAATATTGAGAAAGGAATAAATCTGGCCGCGGTCTGACTGTGATGTTAAACGTATCCGCATCTCCACTACAAACGCCATCTGTTGGTGTAATGATAATTTGGGAAATTATATCAGCCAATGAATTATTCGTTAATATTTGAGTTGGAATCGAATTAATTCCGTTTGAAGCCAACCCTGATGCCGTTTCGTTATTTTGCCAGTTGTAAGTAACATTTGGATTGGTAATTGTACCAGTGAAAACATGTTGATTAAATGTTTCACCACTGCATAACGCTGTATCTAAAGTTGGATAAATGTTTGGAATTGGATCTACAGCGGTAATAGTAAATTGCTGAGGAATACCCGTACAAGTTTGACCATTCGTTACTAAACTTGGAGTCACAGTAAATGTTGATATTGTTGTAGTGTTCGAAATACCAACTAAAGTAAAGGATGGAACGGTGTTACTCGTGACAGGTCCTGAAATACCGATAACAGTATTATCATTTTCCCAAACGTACGTTGAAAATGGATCATGACTTCCTAAAATTGTAACAGGATTAGTTGGAGAACCTGAGCAGTCTCCTTGGCTAGCTAATGGATATACCAATGGCACCGGAAGAACATCTATGTTAAACGTGTCATTCGTCCCATTACAACCATTGAAAGAAGGAGTTACAACAAATTGTGCTGTTAATGTATTTTGAATTGAATCAGGTACAGTAAAACTTGGAATATTACCTGAACCAATTGCCGGTTGTCCAATGGTTGACGCAGAATTTGTCCAATTGTAAATTGAGCCAGCAACATTGTTTACACTGGTAAATGTAACTGTATTTGATAAGGTGTTTCCACATAATTGTTGATCCGGAATTGGAGTAATAATAGGAACTGGATCCACTATTATTGCAAATGTTGTATTTGGACCTGTACAACCATCATAGGATGCGAATACTGTAAAGTTCGAAGTTTGGGAAATGTTACCTGTATTAGTTGCAGTGAATGGCGGAATATCATTAAAACCAGGCGATCCCAGTCCAATTGAAATATTATCATGAAACCAATTA
>JACCDJ011027065.1_pt1 | contig 12293 bp, 5 predicted proteins | sample 7444481 | NCBI WGS metagenome assembly JACCDJ01 (sample SAMN15323435, study PRJNA562643) | freshwater metagenome | isolation source: river surface water | place: USA:Blue River Watershed | collected 2017-08-15 | reverse complement strand
ATTGATTGTGGATATATTCAACAAATGTTTAGCTCTGCTATCGAAGAAATACTTCAATTATATAATACATACAAAACATACTAAAAAGATTAATGTCTACATTAAAGAAAATCACAGAATACAACTTCGATCATGGTAAACACCGTGATCTAAACGGTTTTTATATTCCATTGATTCCATCAGATTTTGATCGTCCATTAACTCACGAAGAGATGGATTATAACCTTGCTCTTGCAGGTGAAATGATTAAAAACTATGCAATTAGAGGTAGTGCAACCGGTGGAGATGAATATGAAATGTCTAGTTCAGATATTGGTAAAACACTAGTTTTTAGACAAGACATTGATGGTAATTATTTCTGGAATGTTGAAACTGTTTCAGCAGGCGGACCATCAGGTCCTCAAGGAAATACTGGAGCACAAGGTGCTACTGGTCCAATCGGAACACAAGGTAACCAAGGTAGACAAGGTCCAACTGGAGCTCAAGGTTCTACAGGTCCTCAAGGTTTAACAGGTCCTCAAGGTTCTACCGGAGGAATGGGTCAGCAAGGTTCAACTGGAGCTCAAGGTTCAACTGGAGCTCAAGGCGCTGCTGGAGCTCAAGGTGCTTCTGGATTAGACGGTAGTATGTGGTATAGCGATGTTATGCCTCCTCAACCTATTAATCCAAACACTGGAAATCCATATAATCAAAATGACCATTATTTAGAAATATCTACTGGAATGGTTTATATTTTCCAGAATGGAATGTGGGTTCCTGAAGGAAGTATCATGGGTCCTCAAGGAAATGCAGGAGCTCAAGGAGCAACTGGTCCTCAAGGTGCTGCTGGAACTCAAGGTGCTGCAGGAGCTCAAGGTGCTGCAGGAGCTCAAGGAAATGCAGGAGCTCAAGGAGCAACTGGTGCAACAGGTCCTCAAGGTGATACTGGATATGGTTTTGAAATTGATTACATTTATAATAGTACTGCTGATTTACTTTCAGACAATCCAAGTTCTAATGTTCAACCTGGTAAATTTGGTCTTGTTGCAGGTACTTTAAATCAAAATGATCCAGATTATGGCGCATTATATCTATGGGATGGTGGAACTTGGACTTATGTAACTGATATGTCAGTTCCAGGCGCTGATGGTGTTCAAGGACCAACTGGACCTCAAGGATCAACTGGAGCACAAGGAGCTACAGGAGCTCAAGGAGCTGCTGGTTCACAAGGAACTGCAGGTGCTCAAGGAGCAACTGGAGCACAAGGATCTGGAACTGCAGGTATTAATGCACCCTCAGAAAAAGTACACTATTACTTATCAGGAAATCCTTTAACAGACCCATATAGATTTAATGGTAATTCTGGAGGAAGTATCAATGGATTTACTTATTTTATATTAAGTAATGAAGCTATTGATGAGAATGGAAATCCTATTGGTGATATTTCTCAATTTTTAACATCTCTTGTTGCTAACACAACAGTTCTTATAAAAGATACACAAAACCCAGTAAATCAAGCAACATATACAATTGATAGTACTCCATTTGGTATTGGAACTTCAGGAGCCCCTGAAGCCGTACAAATTAATGTTACATTTGTAGAAGGTACTGGATATTCAAATACTCCTAATAATATCTGGAGTCTAGAATTTGTAACTGGTACTCCAGGACCACAAGGTCCAACTGGAGCACAAGGTTCTGCTGGAGCTCAAGGTTCTCAAGGTCGTCAAGGTCCAACTGGAGCGCAAGGAACAACTGGAGCGCAAGGTGCACAAGGTTCAACTGGATCTTCAGCTGGTCAATTATTCTATTTAAATGAATCTGTTGTAAATATACATGTTGATGGAAGTTATGGTGATTTTAATGGTTTAAGTCCATATCCAACCAACCAAGCACAACAGTCTGTTCAAATAAATCTTTCTCCATTATCAACTGGAACTGTGATTTCAAAACATATCACTGATAATCCATTAGGAGTTGCAGTTATTCCAGCTGGTTTACAAAGATTTCATTTTCATTTTATAAAGAATTCATCAAGTGATCAGATTGAAGCATACGTTAGAGTTTATAGATCTCAGGCAAATGGTACACTTATTTCAAATTTAGGTACTTCTGGAAAAGCTTTAATTGGATGGAATGTTAATAATACAACCCCAGTTGATGCTCAATTTGAATTATTATTGCCAACAACATATGTCGATCCAACAGATCACGTTGTTGTTGAAGTTATGCTTGATAACTTAGATAACCAGTCAAGAAACGTTACATTTGTAACAGAAGGTTTTGCATCATATTCACATGTTGTTTCTACATTAGGAGCAACTACCGGAAATGATGGACCACAAGGTCCAACCGGTCCACAAGGAGCGACTGGAGCCCAAGGAGCAACTGGAGCTCAAGGCTCTGCTGGAGCTCAAGGTTCTGCTGGAGCTCAAGGTTCTCAAGGTCGTCAAGGTCCTGCTGGTCCTCAAGGATTAGATGGTCCTCAAGGTTCAACTGGAGCACAAGGAGCAACTGGATCACAAGGTGATCAAGGATTTAATGGAACTATTGCAAACTATGGAGATCCTACCGGTGTAATAAATGGAGAATTTGTTGGACAAACATATATTGATTTAAATACTGGACAAGTTTACGACTGGAATGGTGGAAACTGGGTTCCAACATTTGGAATGCTTGGTGCTCAAGGAGCAACTGGTGCACAGGGTTCAACTGGAGCTCAGGGTAATGCAGGTCCTCAAGGTGTTGCAGGTCCTCAAGGAACTACTGGAGCTCAAGGTTCTATTGGAGTTCAAGGTTCTATTGGAGCTCAAGGTTTTACAGGAGCTCAAGGTGATATGGGACAAGGATTCTATATTCAACAAATTTATAATAGTCTAAATGATTTATTATCTGATACTTCATTGCAACCTGGTTCATTTGGATTAGTTGCTGGTACTTTAAACCAAGCTGATCCAGATTATGGTGCATTGTATTATTGGGATGGTGGTCAATGGACATATATTACTGATATGTCAGTACAAGGTGCTGCTGGAGTTCAAGGTCCAGCAGGACCACAAGGAACCGCTGGTACTAATGGTACTCAAGGTTCAACTGGAGCTCAAGGTTCAACTGGAGCTCAAGGTTCAACTGGAGCTCAAGGTGAAAAAGGATTCCAAGGAAATACTGGATCACAAGGAGCTCAAGGAAATCAAGGTCCAACTGGATTACAAGGTATTCAAGGCCCAACAGGTCCTCAAGGTTTAACAGGTGATACTTTAAAATGGTATTCTGAAAATGGAGTTCCACCTTTAGCATATAACCCAGCTTCATTTATTATCGGAGATCATTGGTTAGATGTTGACACTGGAAATATTTATGAGTGGGATGGCGGAAACTGGGTTCCTCAAGGTAATATTAAAGGTGCTGATGGAGCAGCTGGAGCACAAGGTTCAACAGGTTCTCAAGGTTCAACTGGTTCTCAAGGTTCTCAAGGACGTCAAGGTCCAACTGGTCCTCAAGGAGATACTGGTTCTCAAGGAGCTCAAGGACGTCAAGGTCCAACTGGTCCTCAAGGTTTAACAGGACTTCAAGGTTTAACAGGACCACAAGGAAACACTGGAGCACAAGGTAATATTGGATCTAGTGGTACACTTTCAGGAAATGGAAATCCTACTGGAATTATTCAAGGTGAATTTGTTGGTCAAACTTATATTGACTTAATTTCTGGAGATTATTATGCTTGGGATGGTGGTACTTGGAATTTCTCATTTAATACTACTGGTGCTCAAGGAACTGCGGGTAACCAAGGTTCACAAGGTCGTCAAGGTCCAACAGGTATTCAAGGAACTGTAGGTTCACAAGGTGTACAAGGTCCATTAGGTCCTCAAGGAACTACTGGTTCTCAAGGTTCTACTGGTTCTCAAGGTTCTACTGGAGCACAAGGTGCTACTGGAGTTGGATTCCAAGTTGCATATACATATACAGTATGGGTTGATCCTAGTGGAAACGATCTCACTGGAACTTGGGGAGATCCAACATTACCATTCCAAACTATTAGTGCTGCTATAAATGAAGCTATTTCAATTGGACAAGGTTTAACAGCAACGATTATAATCCAACGAGGATATTATGTTGAAGCAATAAATGCTGCTTTCCAAATTCCAACAGGATGTCACTATAATTTACAATTTGATTCAGGTGCAAACTGGAAAATTCTTGCAAATGCAAATGCTGCAACATATGCATTTATAATTCCAGATACCACTGCTTCGTTAACATTTAATGGTCTCGGAAGATCAAATAATAGTATTGGTATTTCAGATAGTGAATATGTAACATCTGGATTTATTCGTACTAACGCTGGAAAGATTAATATTAATAATATTAAAATATTTAGAGAATATGGTAACGCATCATCCGCTGATATGATTTATGCTCTTGAACAAGCAACTATTAATATTGATAATAGTTTTGTTGAAAATAGATCATTTGGAAATTGGGGACCGGGAAATCCTGATTCAAATGCGGTTATTAGACTTGTAGGATCTAAAGTAGATATTAAATCTTCAACAATTGAATTAGGTACAAACTGGATTTCTCCAGCAGAATATGGAGATTCAATTAATGATACTGATAATCCATGGATTATTGCTGAAACTAATAATGCTATAAATTCTTATATCAACCATAGAATTATAGTACATAACACTGCATTTAAGCTAAGTGGTAGCGGTGGTAACTTTATTATGACGTATCCACAAAGTAATGCTGGAGATCAATCGATTCTATTAGATGGAGTTTATTTCCATACTTCTAATACTGATGGTGTTGTTCAAACTTTATTAAATAATGCTGGAGGTTTATTAGATAATTATTATGTTGGTTCAACTTGTATTTCGGGTGGTATTAATCCACAAGGACAATGGGTGCAATTACCACCAAATTCACAAGTTCCTAACATTATTACATTTAACATGCCAACTATAGACCCATATTAATAGATGTCAACATTTAAGAATACAAAAATAATATATCACGAAAGCCTAGGATCCTACACATTGGATCTTAGGCATTCGGAGTTTATCATTGGAGATACGACAGTTGGTGGTGAAGGATTCCAACTTATTCTACCTAGAGTAAGTGGAGGTACTGGTAAATTTAAATTACGAGAAGGAACCGTCATAACAATTGAAGATCCAAATGGTAATATTAATGGATTAGGTCCATTATTAAGAACAAATCCAAATGATACTACCGCTAGTGTTGGCGTTAGAATTAATGGTCAAAATGCAGTAAATGGCTATAGAAATTTAAAAACACCTTATGCTTCATATACTCTAACATATGAAGGTAATAATATTTGGTCATTAGCTCAAGGAGGTGTACAAGGAGATACTGGATCACAGGGTGCCCAAGGTCCGACTGGATCACAGGGAACTACAGGTGCTCAAGGAAACCAAGGTCCAACTGGAGCTCAAGGTGATATAGGATCGCAAGGTAGACAAGGACCTACTGGGGCTCAAGGTGATTTAGGAGCACAAGGCCGTCAAGGACCAATTGGTCCTCAAGGATTAACTGGCTCTCAAGGAAACCAAGGTCCAACAGGTGCTCAAGGAAACCAAGGTCCAACTGGAACTGGAGTTCAAGGTGCGCAAGGTGCTGCAGGATCTGCTGTTGCATTAAATTATGCAGTCCATCAAGCTTCACAACTTACAACAGGAACATCTGGAGCTACTATTATTAGTAAATCTTTTGTAGCAACCGGAAATCCAATTCAGATTATAGTAAGTGGTGATGCTAATCCACTAAGTGCTGGAGTTTGGGGACAATTACAATTATATCGTGATTCAACTGCAATTGGTAATGTTGTACAATATGAATCTTCTGCGGGCAATGAAAATGTACCTTATGCTCTAAATTTTATTGATGTTCCAAGCCCTGGAACTTACACATATTCAATGAAAGTTAATAATATGGCAGGTGGAAATACTCAATTTGGAGAATCTACCGGTGCTATAATGACATTAGTTGAATTAGGTGGAGCATTAGGCCCTCAAGGAAATCAAGGTCGTCAAGGACCGACTGGTTTACAAGGAACTACTGGAGCTCAAGGAAATCAAGGACCAACCGGTTTACAAGGTTCGACTGGATCTCAAGGTAACCAAGGACCAACCGGTTTACAAGGTTCAACTGGAACTCAAGGAAATCAAGGTCCAACTGGCTTACAAGGAACTACTGGAGCTCAAGGAAATCAAGGACCGACTGGTTTACAAGGTTCAACTGGTGCTCAAGGCCGTCAAGGACCTTCTGGTATTGATGGAATTGCAGGAGCAACTGGAGCGCAAGGAGCCACAGGAGCAAGTGGAACTAATGGTAGTAACGGTCCTCAAGGAAACCAAGGCCCTGCTGGTCCTCAAGGAAACCAAGGTTCAACTGGTCCTCAAGGAAACCAAGGTTCAACTGGTCCTCAAGGAAATCAAGGTCCAACTGGTCCTCAAGGAAATCAAGGCCCAACTGGTGCACAAGGCCGTCAAGGTCCCACAGGTCCTCAAGGAACTAATGGAACAGATGCATCAATTAGTGCTGGACATTTACAATTAATATTTGGTTATGATGGTGGATATTGGTCTAAAGATACAATGTATGTTGATGATACTCAAGGTTTTATCTATGCAAATGGATTTTATCAAAATTCAAGTAGAACTTTAAAAACCAATATTGTAGATTACACAGAATCGGCATTAGATTTGCTTAATTCAGTAAATATAGTTTCATTCAATTATAAGGATAACTTAGAATCTAGACATATAGGATTTATTGCAGAAGACACGCCTGCTGAATTATCTACAAAGAATCAAAACTCAATGGATACGAACTCAGTTGTTGGTATTTTAATAAAGGCGGTCCAAGAATTACAAGCTGAAATTAAAAGACTAAAAGATGGCCAGACTGAATAATTTTCTAGTAACAAGAAAAGAATTAGGAGAAGCTGCAATACTAGATAATTTATTTTTAATAAAATCAAGTATTCCAAATGATGATAAGTGTATTACTACAGCTGAAGCAAAAGCATATGTCCATTTAGATGAAAGTAATTTAAGTACTAATGACAGTAAATTGCCAAGATGGCAAGATTTATTACCTAAAAGGGCAACTAATATTGTTGTTGAAATGGACCAGATAGGTTCTCCATATATGAACACTGATGTTTTTGCATCTCAAGCCGGTACAACATTCAGACTAGATCCTAATAATAATTTAGATGGTTTATATTTTGGTGGACCTCAAACATCCCCAAATATTGGCTCACAAGTTAAAATTGGAGTACCTTTTAGAATTAGTTTTGTTAAAGGTTTAAATACACTAGAAAATGGAGTATCATACGGATGGGAAAGATCCGGTTATGCTGTATATGAAAGATGGGAAAATGACGTTATGGTATATAGAGATGCTAGATTTTATAATTCAGCAACTGGACCAAATAGTGTAACCGTTAATTATGATACAATCATTCAAAATAATACTAAGTACTTATTTAAATGTTATGCTGTTCCAAGTTATTCTTGGACATCTTCATTTTCGCCAGATGCGCAAGTAGCGTGCTCAAAGGCAGGAGATTGTACAAATTTTTATACAACGTATGGTAGTCAATTGGAACAATCAATCGTTGTTAATGAAGGAATAACATCAGAAATTTTATTATAAACATGGCAGAGATTATTTCATATTGTACTGAATTTTATTTAACACATCCTGGGAATCCTCAGTTATACGATTATGTTTATGCATCTCCATTAACTATCAAAAGCGGTGGATATGTTCCAGAAGGATGGTATGGATATTTTACAGGTGGTGCTGGATCAGATCCAGTATTAATGTATGTTAATGCAAGTGGTATGATTACACAACTTAAAAATTGTTCAGATTTTGTATGCATGAGTTATACATTCACTGATAGGTATTCAACAAGTCCAAGCCCAAGTCCAAGCCCAAGTCCAAGCCCAAGTCCTTCACCAAGCATTAGAGATATTGAACTTTACAATAATTCATACGATACATCTATTACCAATTCAACATCAACTGACGCATGCAGTTATAGAGGAATATCAAATGGATATTTTTTATATTCAATAAATACAAATCCAGTGGTAGGAGATACTTTGTACATGGATATGTTTAGAACTAGTTATGCTCCATCAGGATATTATGGTCTAAGTTATGGAGGATATATTTACGTCACATTTAATGGATATATTGCTGAAATAGGAACATGTGATGGAATTTCAATAATGTAATAAAATTAATTTAAGATGCCTTTTACAAGAGATGACCAATTTATAACCGACCCTAATGGAGATCCAATTAGTGGAGGTGGGACATATTACGGTATTTTAACATACACTGATTGTTATGATATTGCGCAAACTGTTTATCTTTATCAAGGACAGTCTCATACATTCTGTGCTAGACCTGGAACAATATCATATGATGGAGTTGGTAATTACACTGAAAATGGAACTTGTACTGTAACATATTACTATACTAGAACTCAAACTTTTACTAAAAATAATTGTGGTGATGGTAAATATGGAAGCACATATTCATTTAGTAAAACATACACTTCCACCATAAGCCAACTAGATGCTCAAAATACAGCAAATAGTGATACATCATTTGAAACTGAAGGTCAAGCTGCAGCAAATGCAAATGGAACATGTACTTTAATTAATTACTTAGTAAGCAATGTAATTACTCCAAATGAAGATGGTATTAATGATTATATTGGAATTTACCAAGATTATAATAATGGATCTTCTAGAACTCTAACTTCGGGTGGAAAAACTTGGTATGAAGTTGCAATACAAACCCCAACTACAGATAGTTATGTTGGTTTTTCTAGTGCAACTATGAATATATGGACTTCTAGTGGAAGAGTAATATTTACTTCAACCGGATTAAAAAGATGGAGAGCAATCGGCGGATATTGGAAAGTTGGCGATTGTAAAGATGGTAATTTATATGATGGATTTTTTGGATTCGGTAGACAGTTTACATGTAATAGCACGGTACAAGCAGGAGATCCTTGGATTGGTTTACCATATTACTATCAAGCTGATAGCGGTGCAACTCTATATTATCAATTTATATTAAATGATGGTACTGGTAGAAAATTACAAGGCTTCATAACATTAATAACCGTTTCTCCTTCAAATAACAATCAAAGACGAATGGCGGGACCTTATAATTAATTTCTAAGCCACACGAAATTCTTAATTTTTATTTTTGGATAAATACATAGTAAAGATACCAAAAATATGTCACTTTAAATGTCAGCATTTACTAATGTTACTACCATCACGTCAACTGGAGGACAACCATACTATGTTCTTCCATTAACTAGTTCAGAATTTATATTAGGACCCAACACAGGAGGTCCTGATTTTTATATTAGACTTCCTAAAACAGTTCAACCCGGTAAAATTAAACTTTTACCAGGTATGTCATTCAATATTAGTGACCCTAATGGTGTAATTATCAATGGTGGTCCTAAAGTAATTGGTCACCCTGATGATATTGGAACCAGAACAATTATAATTAATGGTATAAATTCTTCAAGTGTTGGATATTCATCAATGGATATTCCATACACGTCATATCAATTGGTATATGCTGGTAGTGGTATTTGGAGCATACTTGAAGGTGGAAATGTTTCACAAGGTCCTCAAGGTGAACAAGGTCCTCAAGGTGAACAAGGTCCTCAAGGTGATTTAGGTCCAACGGGTCCTCAAGGTTTAAATGGTTTAACAGGAGACCAAGGTATTCAAGGTCCAACTGGTGAACAAGGTGTTGTTGGAGCTCAAGGAGATATGGGTCCTCAAGGAGATATGGGTCCTCAAGGTATAATGGGAGCTCAAGGAGATATGGGTCCTCAAGGTATAATGGGAGCTCAAGGAGACATGGGTCCTCAAGGAACTCAGGGTGATAGTGGACAAGGATTTACTATCCATCAAATTTTTAATACTACAAACGATTTACTAAATTATTCTAATACACCGCGTGGTCAGTTTGGTTTAGTTGCTGGAACTCTACCTCAAGATGATCCAGATTATGGTGCACTCTATCTATGGGATGGAGAAGTTTGGACATATATTACTGATATGTCTATCCAGGGTGCTGCTGGAATTCAAGGTCCTTCAGGACCTCAAGGTGATACCGGTGCTAGAGGAGCTCAAGGAGATATTGGTCCTATGGGATGGCAAGGTGATATTGGACCTCAAGGAGACACTGGAATTCAAGGTTCAATGGGAGCTCAAGGAGATATGGGTCCTATGGGATGGCAAGGTGATATGGGTCCTCAAGGAATACAAGGTGCACATGGTCATCAAGGTGATATGGGTCCTCAAGGAGACCAAGGATTTCAAGGTGATATAGGTCCTCAAGGTAGCACTGGATTAAATGGTATTGATGGTGTTCAAGGTGAAATGGGTCCTCAGGGAACTCAAGGTAAACAAGGTCCAACAGGTCCTCAAGGTGATACTGGTCGTACCGGAGATCAAGGTGATAGAGGTTTCCAAGGAGATACTGGTCCAACCGGTTTCCAAGGAGATACTGGAGTAAGAGGTTTCCAAGGAGATATGGGTCCAATTGGTTATACTGGTACTTTATCATTTGAAGGTTTCCCAACAACACAAGGTGATTTTTACGGTCAGACATATATTGATAATACAACTGGAAGAGTTTATTTCTGGGATGGAGAGCAATGGACTTTCATATTTGATATGATTGGTGATACTGGTCCAAGTGGAGCTCAAGGTTATCAAGGTCATGCTGGACCACAAGGAAATGTTGGAGCGCAAGGAGATACTGGAGCTCAAGGTATAATGGGTGCTCAAGGAGACTTAGGTCCAACAGGTCCACAAGGAAATGTTGGAGCGCAAGGAGATACTGGTGCTCAAGGTATAATGGGTGCTCAAGGAGATGCTGGAAGACCAGGAGATGCTGGAACATCCGGATTTAATGGTACTCTTTCTGGATATGGAGATCCTTCTATACTTGGTGAATTTACTGGACAAACTTACATAGATTTAAATACTGGAGGATTATTTAGATGGGATGGAGAATTATGGTTTCCTTCTTATAATTTAACTGGAGCACAAGGTTCTACTGGAGCTCAAGGAGACCAAGGTATTATGGGAGCTCAAGGTGATATTGGTCCTATGGGATGGCAAGGAGACCAAGGTATTATGGGAGCTCAAGGTGATATTGGTCCTATGGGATGGCAAGGAGACCAAGGCCCTATGGGATGGCAAGGAGACCAAGGCCCTATGGGATGGCAAGGAGACCAAGGCCCTATGGGATGGCAAGGTGATATTGGACCTCAAGGAGACACTGGAATTCAAGGTTCAATGGGAGCTCAAGGAGATATGGGTCCTCAAGGAAATACTGGAGCTCAAGGTGCAGATGGTTCTTTTGGTGGACAAACATTTGATTATACTTATAGTTCATCTACTGACGACGCTGTTGTTGCTGGTGAATTAAAATTTAATAATACTAATTTAAATTTAGCAACATACTTATACATTAATTTTTATGATGATTTGAATGTTTCTAATTTTAATTTTTTACAAACAATAGATGATTCAACATCAGATATTAAAGGACATTTTATTGTAAAAGAAAAAGCAAATACTTCAAATTTTGCAATGTTTGCAATAAGAGGAAGTCATGCTGAACATGAAGATCATTTTGATGTTCCTGTTACATATGTTTCTGGTTCAACTTCGTTTAGTAATGGATTAGATGTTTTAATAACATTTGCTAGAACTGGTGATAAAGGAGATACTGGAGCTCAAGGTTCAACTGGAGCTCAAGGTTCAACTGGTGCTCAAGGTAACCAAGGTCCAACTGGTTTACAAGGAACCACAGGATCTCAAGGTAACCAAGGTCCAACTGGTTTACAAGGAACCACAGGAGCTCAAGGTAACCAAGGTCCAACGGGATTACAAGGAATTACTGGAGCTCAAGGTAACCAAGGACCGACCGGTTTACAAGGAACCACAGGATCTCAAGGTTCAACCGGTGCTCAAGGTAACCAAGGACCGACCGGCTTACAAGGTACTACAGGTGCTCAAGGTAACCAAGGACCAACTGGTCTCACTGGTGCTCAAGGTAACCAAGGACCAACTGGTCTTACTGGAGCTCAAGGTAACCAAGGACCAACTGGAATACAAGGAACTACAGGTGCTCAAGGTAACCAAGGACCGACTGGAAACACCGGAGCTCAAGGTAACCAAGGACCAACAGGATTACAAGGAACTACAGGTGCTCAAGGT
>JACCDJ011063459.1_pt1 | contig 12295 bp, 14 predicted proteins | sample 7444481 | NCBI WGS metagenome assembly JACCDJ01 (sample SAMN15323435, study PRJNA562643) | freshwater metagenome | isolation source: river surface water | place: USA:Blue River Watershed | collected 2017-08-15 | reverse complement strand
TTGCTACTCATGAGCTTGGGCCTTATTCATCATCGGCTGCGTCAGCATCGTCGGCCAGTTCTTCCATGGCCGCGACCATATTGGCCATTTCAACGGCAACACGCGCGGCATCAGCGCCCTTGCCTACCATGCGTACTTCAGCCTGCTCTTCGTTTTCAGTGGTTAGCACCGCATTAGCCACTGGCAGACCGAAATCAAGTCCCACGCGTGTAATGCCAGCACCGGATTCATTCGCTACCAGCTCAAAGTGATAGGTCTCACCACGAACCACAGCACCCAGCGCGATGAGTGCATCGAACTGGCCGGATTCAGCCATCTTTTGCAAGGCCAGAGGAATCTCCAGTGCGCCCGGTACGGTCACGAGCAATATGTCCTCATCGTCTACACCGAGATGCTTGAGTTCAGTCAGACAAGCCGACCTTAGGCCATGGCAGATGTCTTCGTTGAATCGCGCCTGAACAATGCCAATGCGCAAGCCATTGCCATCAAAATCCGGTTGGTAAGTTCCTACGCTCATGGCGCCTCCTGCTTCAGTGATCGGGACTGGCCTGGTAGCCAACGACTTCGAGATTAAATCCAGTCATCGAGGGCATTTTTCGGGGGTTGGCCAATAATTTCATTTTCCCTACCCCCAGCTCGCGCAGTATCTGCGCGCCTATGCCGTAGGTACGCAAATCCATGCGCGCGGTTTTGGGCGGTGCAGGCGGATTAGAGCTACTCAGCGCACTGAACTGAGCAAACATTTGCTCCGCCGATTCCTCGCAATTGAGCAGAACAATGACACCGCGCTCGGCAGCCTGAATGGCCGCCATCGCCGATGCCATCGTCCATGAATGGGTTGTGACGCGTGTTTCCAGCAGATCCAGTATCGACACGGGTTGATGCACGCGCACCAGTGTCTCTTGGTCAGGTTCGATTGCACCATGCACCAATGCGAGATGAGCGCCGCTGCTGGGCTTGTCACGGAACGCAATCGCATGAAAGCTGCCATGCGGCGTGTACATTTCGCGCTCGGCAACGCGCTCGACGATACTCTCATTCTGACTACGGTAGTGAATCAGATCAGCGATGGTGCCTATCTTGAGGTGATGCAGCTTGGCGAACTCCATCAGATCAGGCAAACGAGCCATCGTGCCGTCATCCTTGAGTATTTCGCAAATAACTGAGGCTGGCGTCAGTCCAGCCAGATCGGCAAGGTCGCAGCCCGCCTCGGTGTGACCCGCGCGCATCAGCACGCCGCCTCGTTGCGCGCGCAACGGAAATATATGCCCCGGCTGCACGATGTCCGATGGTTTGGCGTGACGTGCCACCGCCACCTCGATCGTGCGCGAACGGTCCGCTGCTGAAATGCCCGTAGTCACGCCCTCGGCTGCTTCAATGGACACGGTGAAATTGGTGCCATATGACGTGCCATTACGCGTGGTCATCATGGGGAGGTTGAGCTGATCGCAACGCTCTTCCGTCAGTGTGAGGCAAATCAGACCGCGACCGTGCTTGGCCATGAAGTTGATGGCTTCGGGCGTAACGAACTCAGCGGCCAGGACCAGGTCGCCCTCGTTCTCGCGGTCTTCCTCATCATCGAGGATGACCATGCGGCCGGCGCGCAGCTCGGCAATGATCTCTTTTGTGCTTGAAAGTGACATGAATGGTTCCGGGAAGGCCGGCCATTTTATAGGATTTCAGTCGCAAAAAACCGTCGGATTGAGGACAAGCCTCGACTAAGCCAAGGCTTGTCATATCGTATCGAAATGTTAATGCGACAAGCTGAGCATGCGCTCCACGTAGCGGGCAATCAGATCCACCTCGAGATTGACCTGATGGCCGGCCTGCAGATGCCTGAGAGTGGTGACCTCGATGGTGTGCGGAATCAGATTGATCGAGATCGTGCAGCCGACGTCACTGTCGCTGACGCTGTTGACCGTCAGCGAGACGCCATTGACCACCACTGAGCCTTTGTGCGCGAGGTATTTGGCCAATGAGGAAGGTGCCAGTATGTCTAGCCGCCAGGATTCACCGACCGGCTCGAACAACGCGACACTGCCCAGTCCATCAACATGACCGGACACCAGATGCCCGCCGAGTCGTTCGGCCAGTGTCAGCGCTTTTTCCAAGTTAACTTCACCCTGCCGATCAAGGCCCACGGTGCAATTCAGACTTTCACGCGAGACATCGACCACGAAACTTTCGGTCGTTTTACTCGTCACCGTCATGCAGGCGCCATTAATAGCAATTGAATCACCAATGCCCACGTCATCAAGCGCAAGACCGCCTGCGCTGATTTGCAAGCGCACGCCGGCATCCCCATCCGTGCCTAGTGATTCGATCGAATTGATGCGGCCCACTGCCGCGACGATACCGGTAAACATGCGTGTCTTTAGTCCAGGTTAAAAATCATTCAGCCGCGTGATCACACGCAGATCATCGCCGACAGCATCAACGCTGTGAAAACGCATCGTGACGCGATCAGACAGCGCGCTCAATTCAGGCAGACGTGCCATGCCCTGCGCTGGTCCCAGCAAGCAGGGTGCCAGATAGATCAGCATCTCGTCGACCAGACCCATGCGCAGCAGCGAGCCGTTAAGCTTGTAGCCAGCTTCAACATGCAGCTCATTGATCTGTCGCTGGCCCAGCAACTGCATCAGTGCGGTCAAATCGACTTTGACACCCTCGGTGGGCAGAACAATCACCTCGGCGCCTGCGTCGCGCAAGCGACTGGCTCGTTCTGGATGCGCATCGGTGGTAATCACCCAGGTACCACCACCCGCCAGTACTTGTGCCCCCGGATCCATATCCAGCTGGCTGTCGACCACAATACGCTGCGGCTGACGCGGGGTAGCTACGGCGCGCACATTAAGCTGAGGATCATCCTGCTGTACGGTGCCTATGCCCGTCATGATCGCGCAAGCACGCGCGCGCCAGGCATGCCCATCATCGCGTGCTGCCGAGGAAGTAATCCACTGACTTTGCCCGTTGTTCAGCGCAGTGCCACCGTCCAGGCTGGCCGCAATCTTCAGCCTTACCCAAGGACGCCCGCGCTGCATGCGGTGGAAAAAGCCGATGTTCATTTCGCGCGCATCATTCGCCAGAACACCGGTGTCGACTGTAATGCCTGCTGCACGCAATTGCGCGATGCCCTTGCCAGCCACTAGCGGATTCGGATCTTCAATAGCGGCGACTACTCGCCCCACACCCGCAGTGATCAGCGCTTCGGTACAAGGTGGCGTGCGACCGTGATGGCTGCAGGGTTCGAGCGTCACATAGGCTGTCGCGCCACGCACATCGATACCCCGCGAGGCAGCATCGCGCAGCGCATCGACCTCGGCATGCGCTTCACCGGCACGCTGGGTATGACCGCTGGCGATGATCTGGCCATCGCGAACGATCACACAGCCCACGCGCGGATTGGGGCTGGTCAGGAACAAGCCTTTGGCGGCCTGGTCGAGCGCAGCGCGCATGGCATCGATGTCGTTGAATAAATGCACGGCTTGATTAAAGGTGGAAACAGGCCGCCATTCTAACAAGCCGATCCTGCCCGCACCGGATCACAGCTGCGTACACGCCCCAGAAAGCTGATGATGATCTTCCTTTGCTCATTACCGATTGTGAAAACCAGCGAACCTATCTGCGGAACGGTACTGCTGCTGGCACTGCGCGGGCGCCCGCTGGGATCAAAGGCCAGATAGGCTTTCGGATCCCTGAGTCGCGCATCAATACGCAAGCCTGACGGTGGCGTCGGGCCTGCGTGCAATATCGTGTCGCCCGTGTTGGCCAGTTGATTGTTATCGTCATCGATCAACACCTGCCAGCCGGTAGCCCAATTCTTATCCCGCATGGGCAGCAGATCCACGCGCATGCGTCGGCGTATCGCTTCTGTACGCGCGAGGTTCATCGCTTCCTGGAAATGTGCGGCCATGGTCATCACGCGCAATCGATCCAGTATGGGAGCGAAATTTGGCAATGCCACCGCAGCGAGTGCAGAAAGAATGCCCATCGTGATCAGCAATTCCATCAGCCCGATACCCGAACGCCTTTGAAGTCGAAAACGCATAGTCTCAACTTGTGTGGAGTATCCGCCATGTAAGCCGCCGCACCTGAGGAATGCAGTCCGTATCAATCTGATCAGAGGTTTGCCCATCATTCTGCAGTGGGATCTTCGTGCCGTTTTGTGTGCCGTTTTGTGTGCCGTTTTGTGTGCCGTTTTGTGTGCCGTTTTGCTTGCCGTTTTGCATATCGCTCTGCGTGTCATTCTGCTGATTTTTTGCTTCATTAATTTTTTCTACCATACAAGCCTGCGTTTCAAACTCTGCCTGCAAGACCACCGTGGTCGCTTGGCTAAACCCCCTCCCCTTGGCAGTCACGCGATATCGATGTGAAGATGAATCTACGGGATGCATGGGATCGGCGCTGGCTGACTGGGGAAGCATTTCGAGAACATATTCCGGTACAGAGCATGACTGCATAGCGCCACCTTGAGCGAATGGCTCGCCGGTTATATCGCCGAGGTGATGCGCGCCTTGCGCCTGCTCAGCCGTCAAATTTTTCGGGATCATCGACAGCGTGGTTGCAGCATCGTGCAAAGCGGCCTCTGCCGCCTGATGAGCGAGCAAACGATCAATGGTGCTGTAAGTGAGGCTGACATCATCTTGAAGGGAACGCAGCGAAGCGCTTGCCAGCATCGCCACGCCCAGCAAGACCAGAGAACACGCAAGCAGAGTCATGCCTGAATGCCGAGCAACGGGTCGTACGAGATGACATCTCACGACGCTTTCTCCGGCTTATGTAAAAAAATGACGGACTCGACATGACGACGTGCGCGCGTGCGGACCGATGGCGCGAGATCGTCTGGAGCAATACGCGTACCCGGATCTGTTTTTGCGTTCACAGTGACATAGTCATCACCAAATAAAGCCAAGCCTTTGAAAGCTGAGGACGGGTTATTGCCTATAGCTGAGCGTAGTACCATCGCGACATGAAGTGCGACAACGCTACGCCAAAAAGAGGGATCACTCGCAGGCTTGGCCTTATCTTTCTTTGCAATTGCCGAAGCGCTGAGATATTGATTGGGCAAGCTGTCCCCATCCGTATCCAATCCATACAGCACCTGAAAAAATTCAACGCCCGACAGAATGGTCTGGGAATCCCATTTTTGCTGACCACGATATCTGCATTGCAGGTCAGGCTCGCCGTCAACACCAGACACAATGTAAAAGAAAACCCAACTTGATTCGCGCGACTGGGATGATCCGCCAGGCACAACAAAGCCGGCACAATTGATGGCATCGCCGTCGACTGAGTGCAAGTTGACTGCCATCACATCAGTCCCGTTAATCACCGAGGCACTGGATGTCCCTATAGAGGCGGCATCACTGCCCATGCGTGCATTATCCAAACCTTGCACTGAGCCATCTGAAAGCTTGAAAGGCGAAATTTCTGACGATGGGCCCAATGAAGCCAATGCTTCGGTTTGGGCTGCTTGCTGCAAGGTGCGGTCGATGATTTCCAGTGCAAATGCCGCACTAGCTTCTAGCAAAGCCGACTGATGGTGATGCTGGAAATTTTCGCGAGCGACTTGCAGCAGTGAAACCGATGTGAGCAGCACTCCACAAGACATCGTCATCGCCACCATCAGACCGACCATACTCACAGGCTAACCCAGCGCGAGCACGAATCGAGGGGGAAATTCGCGGCCAGCACCGTCCTGAGGCCAGCCAATTTTTATTACGCGCCTGGTAACAGACGAATCACTGCTATTACACGACCAATGATCTGATGCCTGACTGATCAAGGTATTTTCCCGGCAAACCACGACACGCGCGTACGGCACCTTGAGCAATAGCCGACGTCGCCAATGGTGCAAATAAAAAAGAGCGGCGGCTTGAGCATGACAAGGATCGCTGAAGCAAGCTGACACAGAATCTGCCTGATCAATCAAATCAAAAGGATTCTCCGTATCTGGAGCGAGCACTTTCATACCGCCTTGACGCACCCAGCCCGACAACTCGACCGCAAGACGAAAGGCCACCGAGAAATGGGCGTTGCTTGCCACCTGCAGGCGGGTCTTTGTCATCGTCGAGATCAGCGCACTCGCACTGAGCGACACAAGCAACAAAGCAATCATCACCTCAGGCAGCGAGAATCCCTTGTATTGCATCGAACCTCGACTATGCCGGTGTGAGCAAGTGACGACACTTGCGATTTTTCTCGTTATTGAATTTAAACAATTGTTAATCATATTGGCGCTGAGCAGTATCAACTGCCGAATACTGAAGTCATGCTGCCATTCTGACCTGCAGAGTTATTCCGCAGCTAATAATGGAAAACAAACCGAGAACGTATGGACGACTGATGCAATCCCTTTTTTGGAAGCAAGATAGGTGGGCGATAACGCGCGCTGAGGCACATACCCGATTCGACTATTTTGGGGAATTGAACTAACGAGCAAGCTCTGACGAAACAGAGCCGCAAACTTTAATGATCAGGAAAAAGTCTAACACTTGACGCAGCAACCTCGTGCGTCATGATGCCGCGCGAGCGGGCAAGCCGGGAGGATTAGTTCGGAGTATCTCTAATGCTTGTCCGAATTTTTTATTACCTTCGGATCGAGGTCGACTTCATTAATAGCATCACGAAATTCGGCAATATCCTCGAAACTTCGGTAGACAGAGGCAAACCGGATGTAGGCAATTTTGTCGAGTCGCTTGAGTTCACGCATGACCAACTCACCGATCTGACCTGAGAGAATTTCTCGTTCGCCAGACGAGCGCAACTTTTCTTCGATGCGTTGCATCGCCGCATCCACTGCATCCGCAGAGACCGGGCGCTTGCGCAACGCCAGCATCAGACTACCGCGCAGCTTGGATGATTCGAACTCGGTGCGACTGCCATTTTTCTTGACGATGACAGGCATCGCAAGTTCGATACGCTCATAGGTTGTGAATCGCTTGTCACAATGACTGCAGCGGCGGCGGCGACGTGTGATGTCGCCTTCCTCCGAGGTGCGCGTATCAATGACCTGCGTGTCTTCGTGATGGCAGAAAGGACAATGCATGCGGCAATCTCCTCTCTGGGAATCGACTTAAGCCTGATAAACAGGGAATTTATCGGTCAGCTCTTTGACACCCGCCTTGACGCACTCAATATTGCCTGCATCGTGAGGATTATCAAGCACATCGGCAATCAAGTAACCTACTCGCGTCGCCTCTGCCTCACCAAAACCACGCGTTGTCATCGCGGGCGAACCCAGCCGTATGCCGCTGGTGATCATCGGCTTTTCCGGATCGTTGGGAATGCCGTTCTTGTTGCAAGTGATGTGCGCAGAGCCGAGTATGGCTTCGGCTTCTTTACCCGTCATTTTCTTGGCGCGCAGATCGACCAGCATGACATGAGATTCAGTCCGACCACTGACGATACGTAATCCGCGCTCGATGAGTGCTTTGGCAAGCGCATCCGCATTCTTGAGTACTTGCTGCTGATAGGTTTTGAAAGAAGGCTGCAACGCCTCATGGAAGGCAACTGCCTTGGCTGCGATGACATGCATCAGCGGACCGCCCTGCAAGCCGGGGAAGATCGCGCTATTGATTTTCTTGGCGATGTCTTCGTTATTCATCAGAATGATGCCGCCGCGTGGACCACGCAGGCTCTTGTGCGTCGTCGAAGTCACCACATCCGCATGTGGCACTGGGTTCGGATACACGCCACCCGCAATCAGACCCGAGTAGTGCGCCATATCCACCAAAAAGTACGCGCCCACATCTTTGGCGACTTTGGCAAAACGTGCCCAGTCGATTTTCAGTGCATACGCTGATGCGCCGGCAATGATCAGTTTGGGTTTGTGCTCATGGGCAGTGCGCTCCATGGCATCGTAGTCAATCTCTTCTTTGTCGTTCAAACCGTAGCTAACAACATTGAACCATTTGCCACTCATGTTCAGATGCATGCCGTGCGTGAGGTGTCCGCCTTCGGCAAGCGACATGCCCATGATCGTGTCGCCGGGGTTCAGCAACGCGAGGAATACAGCCTGATTCGCCTGCGAGCCGGAGTTCGCCTGAACGTTCGCGAAATTTGCACCGTACAGTTCTTTGAGTCGATCGATACATAGCTGCTCGACGATATCGACATACTCGCAGCCACCGTAGTAGCGCTTGCCAGGATAACCCTCGGCGTGTTTATTGGTCAGCACAGAACCCTGCGCCTGCATGACCGCAGGGCTGGTGTAATTTTCAGAAGCGATCAATTCAATATGATCCTCCTGACGAGTCGCCTCCTGCTGTATTGCGGCCCATAGCGCTGGGTCGCTCTGCGACAGATCCAAGTGATCCGGAAACGCGCAACTGGCGGGGCTGACTCGTGTGAGCATAGTGATTCTCCTGTTGGGGTCGGGGTGCGAGCAAAAGCGCCGTTCGCAAAGATAAAAAGGCGCCCTCACAAGCCGCCAATACTGTTCAGGCGCCAACTGTACTGATGAGTCTACTTAAGGAAAAATAAATATTTCTTTACTGTAAGTTCAAAATATCTGAACAATAGTCTGCAGAAAACGGCGGTCCGACAGAGATAGCACCGCGCGAGGGCTCACTACGATGAAAAGCGGCATTAGCACTGCGTTTCGGAAGCGGCGAGATAGTGATTGTGCAACATCCCGGTTGTCAGGTAGGGCAGGTTGGCCTGCCCTGAACTAGGGGAACGAGGAAAATAAAGGTTGGGTCATCTTGGCTGCGAGAGCTCCAACCTCTGACATGGCGGCCTTGTTCAGTCGATGACCCGTATCAGCCGCCGACCCAGATTTTCGCCCCGATAGAGCCCGGCGATCGCATCCGGGGCATGGCCGATACCGTCGAGAAGCTCCTCTTCGTATTGAATCAGTCCACGACGCACCCATTCGGCCAGATCCGCTCGCGCGGCAGCATAGTGGTCCCTGTGGTCAAGAATCACGAAGCCCTGCATGCGAGCCCGCTTGACCAGCAGCTGGCGTTCCACTCTGGGGCCAAGTGGCGTGGGATTCCAGTTGGCGATCGAGGCAGTGCCGCAAATGATCACGCGCGCGCCCACGTTCAGATGCTGCATCACTGCATCGCTAATGCTGCCCGAGGTATTGTCAAAATAAATGTCCACACCCGCCGGACAAGCCGCCGCCAACTGTTCGGCAAAATCCTCGCCTTTGTAATCCACCGCACCATCATACTGAAAGCGGTCAATGCACAACTGACGCTTGACCTCGCCCCCGGTGATAGCGACGGTACGACAACCGTGAATCCGTGCAATCTGACCCACGCAAGAACCCACCGCACCTGCGCCTGTTGACACCAGCACGGTCTCGCCTGATTTAGGCTCTCCAATGCGCATGAGTCCGTAGTGCGCCGTAATCCCGTTTATGCCAAGCACACCCAGCGAGGTCGACAAAGGCAGATCGGCCTGATCAACGCGGTAATCAATTGTGCTCACATCGACCGCTGCGTAATCCTGCCAGCCGAACATGCCAGTCACCCGCGTGCCAACCGGCCATTGGGGATCTTCGGAGGCGATGATTTCGCCGGCAGCAAAAGAACGCATGACCTCACCGATGCCGACGGGTTGCGAGTAATTGGCCACTGCGTTCACCCAGCCGCGCATGGCCGGCTCGACAGCGAGAAAGTGATTACGGATCAGCACCTGACCCGGGTTCGGTTGCGGTACGGCGGTCTCCACAATACGAAAGTGTTCGGCTTGAGGAATGCCTTCAGGACGGCTGGAGAGAATCACCTGACGGTTCATGAGAGTGGACATGATTTTATTGTTTAGTTTTTAACGGTATGAAACGACGTCTGCAGCGCAAGGTAACAGAGATCCGTTCCAAGCCCGGCATTCGAGTGTGCGATGGTAAGATCAAAACGCCTGAGATTGAAACAACAGACATATCTTTCACAGGCAAGAATAGCAAAGCGCGTTCACCGTAGTGAAACGCGCTCTGCGTTTGCGATCAACTATCAACAGAGACAAGCTCATGAATTCCAATCGCGTCGCACTGGTTACCGGCGGAGGCACCGGCATAGGCAAGGCTGCTGCAAAGGCTTTACTGCAAGCAGGTTATCAGGTCGTGATCACCGGCCGCAATCTCGACAAGCTCGAGGCTGCCCTCAAAGCCATAGGCGGTTCCGACGCCAACACGCTGGCAGTCAGCAGCGATGTCGGCGACCCCGACAGTGTGAAACAGCTATTCGCCAGCCTGAAAGCAAAATTCGGCCGCATTGATGTGCTGTTCAATAACGCCGGCACCGCATCTCCGCCTGTACCGATGGAAGAGCTGAGCTATGCGCAGTGGATGAACGTCGTCAATGCCAATCTGACCGGTTCTTTTTTATGTGCGCAAGAAGCGATGCGCATGATGAAAGCACAGTCACCCAAAGGGGGGCGCATCATTAACAACGGATCAATTTCGGCCAATACGCCACGACCTTTCTCGGCGCCCTACACCGCCACCAAGCACGCAATTACCGGACTGACAAAGTCGATTGCACTCGATGGTCGTGCAGATCGCATCGCCTGCAGTCAGATAGATATCGGGAATGCGGCGACCGAAATGACGCAGGTCATCAGCAAAGGCGTGATTCAGGCGGATGGATCACTCAAGGCGGAACCGACAATGGATGTCGACCACGTCGGTCAGGCAGTGGTGCAAATCGCGAATCTGCCTTTGGAGAGCAATATCCTGTTCATGACGATCATGGCCACGAATATGCCTTATGTGGGGCGCGGGTAGGCGAAAAACACGTTTGCTGCAATCGGAACAATGCAACAGAGCAGGCTCGTGTCCTGATCGAGCATGGCTCAGCGATCGGACACGACTTGAGATGCAGCGTTCAGAACAGTGACACGCCTCTGAGCGCTAGCCCCACCAGTGCACCAAACCACAAACCGGCCAGCGCAACAAAGGCAATGCCGAAACCCGGACCCCGACGCACAGGATTTGTCAGATAGGCCTGTGCGTACCACGCACGACCGATGAGCCAGATCACACCCATCGCAAAGGCACCCGTCTCACCATTAAAGACCGCATAGATCCAGAGCGAAGGCAGCATCATCGCTGCGGCTTCGAGTGTGTTCATCTGCACCCGGTAGGCGCGATCGAATATCTCGTGCCCCGAAGTCGCGGGTGCCATGATTTCGTATTTAACGCGCGCTTTGCCAACGATGACGGAAGTAACAAACATCAGCAAAACGGTCAGCAGCGTAATGAGGGCGGTCAGTGGGTAAGCAGTCATTGGAATAGATTGAAACTTTCAGGACAGTGAACTACGTTTATTGGCTTTCGCATACAGCTCTCATCAAATGGTCATCGGGGGTGTGTGGCACGACATCAACCCAGTTACCCACCATGTTCTGCTCCGTTATCAGCGTTCCCGCGCCCATACTGTCTGACATTTTGTGGGTACTCAAAATTCGACGCTGATGCTTACGGCAGCTGAATTCGGTGGGATAGAGCACCGATTGATAGGACTTGCCCGATGCGTCAACCATTGGCGTTCGAAGGTCATGCAAATCCCAGATGAAGGCATTGCCACTCATGTTCACCATGCGTAATTTGTCATAGTACCGACTGACCTCATTCACTTCCGCATATCGAACCCAATTTTCCGCAAAGGCGGGCATTGCGATGAAACAGGCACACAGGTCAAGCCAGTTTTTCATGGTGGTCAGGCTCATTGAAATTAAAACTGATCTATTGTCGCAGAAGGTGGCGACAACCGCATTTTTCAGTTCGACCTTGAGCCCGCTGCGCCCGGCATGCGGTGCAAGGTTGAACCGGATCTTCAGAATGAACCGCTGCGCGCTTCCCGCAGCAGATCGGGCCGTGATGGAGGCAGCGGAATCTGGCACACTGGACGTTTTACTGGGACCCAATCATGAACAAAAAAACAAGTCTGGCGATAGCCTGTCTGACAATGGCAATACTCATCGCCACCGGGTTAGCCCCCTACTCTGCCAGAACCGCACACGCTCATGATGTTCAGGGTTTACTGGACACCGTCATTCAGGGCCCTCACCGCTCCGATACCAACCGCGCACGCGATCAATATCGCCATCCGAAAGAAACCCTGCTTTTCTTCGGCCTGAAGCCTGACATGACCGTGGTTGAAATCTCTCCTGCGAATGGCTGGTACACCGAAATCATTGCGCCACTGCTAAAACAACAAGGTCGGTATTATGCGGCCGTGCCGATCGTCACCGACGATATGCCTGAAGCGATGAAACGGAGAGATACCGCCTACCGCCAAATGCTGAAAAGTGCTCCCAAGCTTTACGGCGAGCCAACGATCCAGAC
>JACCDJ010483184.1_pt1 | contig 12305 bp, 12 predicted proteins | sample 7444481 | NCBI WGS metagenome assembly JACCDJ01 (sample SAMN15323435, study PRJNA562643) | freshwater metagenome | isolation source: river surface water | place: USA:Blue River Watershed | collected 2017-08-15 | reverse complement strand
CTTGTCTATCAATTAGGTCAGCCGCGTATTTGGATGACGATGTCACGTGATGGTTTACTGCCAAAGGCTTTTTCTCGTATTCATCCCAAATACCATACGCCATCTTTTTCTACGATAATGACGGGTGTACTTGTGGGTGTACCTGCGTTGTTTGCGAATTTGGAAGAGGTGATTAATCTGAGTAGCATTGGAACGCTATTCGCCTTTGTGCTCGTTTGTGGAGGTGTTTTGGTATTGGATTTAGATCCCGAAAATCAGAAAAAATCCAAGTTTAAAATTCCATATGTTAATGCGGGAATTTGGGTAGGTGCTGCGTGGTTAATTGCTCTTTATCTTTCTTTGCCGGATGCAGCTTCATGGTCAACGTGGATTCAAGGCTATTTTGAAGGCGATGCCAAAGCGGATCATGCCATCATGACTGGATTTTTCATCATTTGGTTAGCCTTGTCGGTCTTTAGTATTTCGCACAAGCTTTCATTGATACCTGTTCTAGGGTTACTTGTCAATTTGTATTTAATGACGCAGATGGGCGCAACGAACTGGGAACGTTTCTTTTACTGGTGTTTAGCCGGAGTGATTATTTATTTTGGATATAGTTATCGGAAGAGTAAACTTAATTAGAGGTGAGAATTATGAAGTAAGAGGTGAGAGATAAGCGGAAAATTCAAATTCCACTCTTACCTCTTACCTCTTACTTCTTACCTCTCACTTCTTACCTCTCATCTTGTCTATTCCTCCCTTCTCCCACCCAAAAGGTTCAAGTAGTAAAGCAATTGAGCCAGCATGCCTAGTGCAGCGACAACGTATGTCATAGCTGCCCACCAAAGTGCATCTTTGGACATAGTGTATTCAGCTGGGGTAACAATATTGTTTTCTTTAATCCAAGCTAATGCGCGATTTGATGCATCAAATTCAACCGGAAGTGTCACAAAACTGAAAAGTGTTGCTAGTGCAAACAAGAGTACCCCGATTTGCAATACGGTTGTATTTCCCGTGGAATATAACAACATCATGCCTCCCATTAATAATAGGGGCATGAATCCATTGGCAAAATTTAGCATCGGAACCATCGCACTCCGAAATTGTAAAAAACTGTAAGCGCGCGCATGCTGCACGGCGTGCCCACATTCATGCGCCGCAACTGCTGCCGCCGCCGCATTTCTACCATGAAATACATCAGCGCTCAAATTAACTGTTTTGTCTGCAGGGTTGTAATGATCCGTCAACTGACCATCTACCGTAATGACACGTACATCCGTGATGCCATGGTCGGCCAACATCCGATTCGCAATTTCCTCACCTGAAAGATTGCTTTGAAGGCTTTGCTCTGAATAGGTTTTGAATTTAGATTTTAGGCGCCAAGAAATGAGCATGCCCATAACACCGAAAATAATCGCAATGATATACATATGTTTTACTGTTTTAGTTTTTGAATAATTCCTGTAGTTGAATAACTAGGTACAAGTGGAATGGTTTTTACTTGTCCACCTGCAGCCATGACTTCTTTGGCGCCAACAATCGTGTCAACGGTATAATCGTCTCCTTTAACTAATATATCAGGCAGTAGATGATTGATTAATTCCAAAGGGGTTTCCTCGTTAAAAACGATAACTAGGTCAACAAATTGTAGGGAGGCGATTAAACGCGCTCGCGCATATTCTGTGTTGACTGGACGCTCGGGTCCTTTTAACTCACGAACGGAGGCGTCTGAATTTACGCCAACAATCATTTTGGTGCCGGTTTGGCGTGCTTTTTCTAGGTAATCAACATGTCCTAAATGTAGAATGTCAAAGCACCCATTCGTAAATACGACCTGTTCGCCTGCCAACTTCCACGCACTTCTGCGTTGTAGCGCGTCGGCTAATTCACAAATTTTATCACTCGTTGACATGGGCAAGTTTTTTTGGTAAAAAGAGCGTTAATAAAAAGCTTAATCCGCCCAATAACAAGATGAGGGCCATTTGAGTTCCGTGAAAAAAGGTGGCAAGTAAGGTAGCTTCCTTCAGTGGAATGAGGTAAAACCCGAGTGCGGATGCCACCAGACTATGATAGGCACCTATTCCGCCTTGTGTAGGCGTCGCCATACCAAACGTACCCATGACCAGAACAGTTAATGCAGCTGAAAAGCCCAATGATGCGCTTACTGGAAATGCCAAAAATAAGGCATAGGTATTTGCGAAGTAGGCGATCCAAATGGCCAGGGAGTAAATGATGAATTTGCCGGGATTACTTACCTCCTGTATACTGCTGATGCCTAGAACCCAGCCTTGTATTTTTTTTCCAATACCTGTATTTGTTGTAAAATAGCTCCAGCGAGCCAATAATGCACCTTTTTTAACCCAGAGTAGGGCAAGGATTGCAATTGCTCCACTAGCTAAACCAGCTATGGTCAGTGCGGAAGGAAGCTTGAAATCAGGAAACAAGAACTGCTGAATCGGTTTCCACTCCACTAAAAATGTTAAACCCACTAAATGTACAAGTCCCAGTAAATCAACTATTCGCTCCGTAATGACCGTACCAAATGATTTCTCAAAGGGTATGTCTGCCGTCTTTTGCAAAGATCCACACCGAGATACTTCACCCATTCTTGGAACAAGAAAATTGGCAAAATAACCAATCAAAACAGCCGAAAGTGTTCGTGTTGTTCCTGGATAGTAGTGCATCGCTCCAAGTAATTGCTCCCATCGCAATGCTCGAAAAACATGAGAAATCAAGGCAATAAGTAACGAAATGCCAACCCATGTGTAATTGGCCTGCTGAAATGTCAGATATATATCATTCCAGCGTAAATCACTTTTGTCAATGGCCCAATAGAGCAATGCGGCTGCTAGTAGGGTTGAGAAGGTGTATTTGAGGAATGATTTGATCATTTAGCTGTGGCGAATTCGATATCAAAGGGCAAAATAAAGACCTTTAGTGAATTAATGATGCGGATTTACGATTAATTTTTTATATTTTTGCATTTGTTTTTTGGGATAAACTCCCCTAACTAATTTTAGCATGTCTAAATTACGTATTCTTTACGTTTCCAGCGAGGTAGATCCGTTCCTCAACACTTCCAAAATAGCTGATTTTGTTCGCGCGTTACCTACTGCGATGCAAGAGCGCGGAATGGAAATTCGAATCTTGGTTCCTCGTTTTGGTTCCATTAATGAACGTAAAAATCGCTTGCATGAGGTGGTTCGTCTTTCAGGAATTACGATTCCGATGGGAGATGAAGAAAAACCTTTAACCATTAAAGTAGCTAGTATACCTGCTGCTAAATTGCAGGTCTATTTTATTGATAATGAGGATTATTTCCAGCGGAAATATGTATTGACTGACAAAGAGGATGCGTTTTATGCTGATAATCATGAGCGTGCCATCTTCTTCTGTAAAGGTGCATTAGAAACTGTAATTAAGTTAGGCTGGTCGCCAGACGTTGTACATTGCAATGATTGGATGGCAAGTTTGGTTCCTTTGTACATCTCGACCTACTACCGTAGTCACCCGATTTTCAAAGATTCAAAAACAATTTTCTCTCCACACAATTCTGGATTTGATTTTACGTTCTCATCCGAGGATTTGAATGAGAAAGTTAAAATTGGCGATATGGATGATTCGGAATTGTCCAGTTTGAAGACAGCAGATTATGCTGCATTTATTAAAATAGGGGCAGAGTTTGCCGACAGAATAGTATCCTTAGAAAATGCGGATAATTCCCGTATCCAATCGATTATTGATGAATTTCAAGATAAAACCTTCCAAAATATTGCCGAAAATGACCTCGATTTCTTCGAAAAAGCCTACATTGAACTGGCCGGCAATTAAATGGTTGGGAATTATTTCCCTATTTCTTGCATCATGTGATACGCCTAAAGAAATTGGTGCTGAACTTTTCAGTGTTGAAGTAGGACTCAATTTAACAGATACGCTGCGTGTTGAATCATCTACTGTTTTGATTGATTCGATTCAGACAGGTGGAGGTAGTACGTTGTTACTAGGTTCCTATCAACATCCAGAACTTGGTACCTTTCAATCTTCCTTTTTTGCACAAATCTCGAATGCAGATACCTTAACTTCTAAAGCTACATCGGTTTTAGATTCCGTGCGCATGAGCTTAGTTTACAATGGTTATCAGGGAGATACCTTGCAGCCTCAGACGATTTCAGTGTATAAGTTGAAGGATAGTTTGAGTCTTTCAGCGAATTATTATACAAATTCTAGTATTCCTTTTGATGCGAATCCTGTGGCAGTACACACGTTTAAGCCGCGCGTAATCAGAGCTCGTTCAAACAATGGAGATTCATTGAAATTGGATACCTTGTCTTTTCGTATGTCTGCCGCCTGGGGAAATGAATTGATTAAGAATTTTTCGGATAAAACATTATCCGGTGGAGGTAAAACTTTTCGAGCTGCATTTCCAGGTTTGTATTTCAAATCTACGAGTGCATCTAAAGCGGCCTTATTAGGCTTTTCGCCTACATATTCGAGCATGACACTCTACTGGCGTAATCCAGGAGATGCGACTCAATATTCATTGAGTTATTATTTTAGCTTATCAACTTCCCTTTCACCGGAAGTGCAAGCGAGATTTAATAAATTTCAAATAACGAAAACGGGAGCACTTGCGGCGCTGGTTAAACCAGGCGATGTAGTGCCTTCCACAAAGACAAATAATACGACATATGTGCAATCAGGATCGGGTATCGTGACGCAAATTAAATTGCCAACGTTGTTGAATTTAAAAGGTAAAAATGATGTAGCGATCAACAAGGCGGAACTTATCTTATCTGGATTAGACGGCTTAGATTTAAATAATACCTTAGGTCAGTTGACCTTGTTACAAGCGGATGGAAAAAATAAACCGATTCGTAATGCCTCAGGCTTGGGTTATATAATTTCTGAAGGTGGTGGAGGAATTCAAATAGCGAATTACAATGCAGCATTTAATTCTTACACGTTCAATGTGACTACGGATTTACAATCCATTATGGCCGGTCGTAAATTAAACTTAGGATACCTTGTTACCCCTACCTTAGCCACTTCAACTTCCGGGATGACTAAAATGGTCAGTGAAAGTGCACGCTTTGTGCCATTGAACGCTCTCAAAGCTAGGTTACGTGTTTATTATTCCTATATTGCCAAATAAATTATTGGCGATATGTCTGAGGCTACTTCTAACTTACGTGTAAGTTTAGTTCAAACTGATTTGGTTTGGGATAGTCCACTTGCTAATTGTGGACATATAGAAGAGCAGTTAACCCAACTAATCGGTCAAACAGACCTAGTTATCCTCCCAGAAATGTTTACCACCGGCTTTAGCATGTCGGCCATAAATGCTGAAATTCCTCAAGGCCCCAGTACCCAATGGATGCTGATGCAGGCCAAACGCATCCAAGCGGTCATCATCGGAAGTTTAAAAATCAAAGAGAAATTCGGTTTAGTAAATAGGCTTATCGTCGCTTTCCCAGATGGCTCGATGAATTCTTATGATAAAAAGCATTTGTTTCGGATGGGTAAGGAGCAGGAGCATTATCAGCCTGGTACTGAAAAGCTGATCTTTTCATTAAAAGGATGGCGTATCTCTCCATTTATTTGTTACGATTTAAGATTCCCTGTTTGGTCTCGTAATGTGGGTTTGGGATATGATTTGGCTGTTTATGTGGCCAACTGGCCAGCAGCTAGGACGCATGCCTGGGATGTCTTATTAAAGGCGCGGGCCATTGAAAATTTAGCCTATGTGGCGGGTGTTAATCGAATTGGTTTGGATGGAAATGATCTGGAATATTCGGGTCATTCAGCGTTGATTTCGTTTAAAGGCGAGGAATTAGGTCAATTGGGGTCTGCTGCTACAATTCAATCTTTTAGTTTAAGTCTAGATCAATTGAGAGCTTTCAGGGAATCGTTTCCTGCCCATTTAGATGCAGATTCCTTTCAGCTTATTTAGTTTTGTCTTGAAAAAAGGCCGGTAATCCACCTGGATAGGCCTTTGCCTCCTGCATAGTGCAATCAGCTCTTAATGTACCTTTATTAATCAGTAGAATGCGATCGCAAATACTCTCTACCTCGCTCAATAGATGACTTGAAAACAGAATGGTCTTATTCGATTTTAGCGATAGAATTAATTGACGAATCTCTTCCATTTGGTTTGGGTCAAGTCCACTGGTAGGTTCATCTAAAATTAAGATGTCTGGGTTGTGAAATATAGCTTGAGCAATGCCAACCCGCTGCTGGTAGCCTTTGGACAGTTCGCCTATTTTTTTCGATTGCTCCCGGGAAAGACCTACGAGTTCAATGACTTCATTGATCCTTCTGGCACAATTTTCACTAGAGAATCCATGTAAGCTACCAATGAACGCTAAAAATTCCTTGACATACATATCCGGGTAAACAGGATTGTTTTCCGCTAAATACCCTATTTGTTTTTTGAGCGCAATCTCATCTGATTGAACTTCGATTCCTTGTATGCTGGCAGTTCCTATGGATGGATTGAGTAGGCCAACAAGCATTTTAAGTGTTGTCGATTTTCCTGCGCCATTTGGACCTAAGAACCCAATAATTTCACCTGGTTGTGCTTGGAAATTCAACCCTTCTACAGCCCATTGTTGGCCATATTTCTTACCTAAATTTAAAACTTGAATGGGCATAGCTGCTAAGGCATATTTTATCTGACAAAGGTAGGAAAATGGGAACTAATTCTGATTACCTTTGTGTTTTCGTTTCAAAAATCAAATACATGCAAGAGGAAAGTATACGTTTAGATCGTATTGAGGATGCCATTGAAGCAATTCGTCAAGGCAAAATGATTATTGTGGCTGATGACGAAAATAGAGAAAATGAGGGGGATTTGATTTGTGCTTCAGAAGCCATCACACCAGAGATTGTAAATTTCATGATCCGTGAAGCGCGCGGACTGATGTGTGTTTCGTTGACCAATGAACGTTGTGCAGAGTTAGGTCTCGAAATGATGGTGGATCAAAATACGACTTCGCACGAAACTCCGTTTACCGTATCTGTTGATTTATTAGGTCATGGTTGCACAACGGGTATTTCCGCTCAAGATCGTTCCAAGACAATTAAAGCGTTAGTTGATCCAGCGACAAAACCTACTGATTTGGGTCGTCCGGGTCATATTTTCCCACTTAAGAGTAGATCGGAAGGTGTTTTGCGCCGGACGGGTCACACGGAGGCTTCCATTGATTTTGCAAAACTCGCTGGATTTAAGCCGTCGGGTGTCCTGATTGAAATCTTAAATGAGGATGGATCCATGGCGCGCTTACCAGATTTACGAAAAATCGCAGATAAGTTTGATCTTCATTTAGTGACCATCAAAGATTTAATCGAATATCGTCTTGCTACAGAATCATTAATTCAGCGGGAGATTGGTGTAGATATGCCTACCGAATGGGGGCATTTTGATTTGATTGCCTTTAAGCAAAAAAATACGGGAGATACCCACTTAGCGCTAGTGAAAGGTACCTGGGAAAAAAATGAACCGGTATTAGTGCGTGTGCATAGCTCGTGTGTGACAGGAGATATTTTTGGGTCTTGTCGGTGCGATTGCGGCGGCCAGCTCCATAAAGCGATGGAAATGGTTGAGAAAGCTGGAAAAGGTGTCGTATTGTATATGTTCCAAGAAGGTAGAGGAATCGGTTTACTAAATAAGTTAAGAGCGTATAAACTTCAGGAGCTAGGCCGAGATACGGTAGAGGCAAATTTGGAATTAGGTTTTGCGATGGATGAGCGTGATTATGGGGTAGGAGCACAAATCTTACGTGATTTAGGTGTTCAAAAAATTCGGTTAATATCAAATAACCCTAAAAAGCGTGCAGGATTATTGGGCTATGGACTGGAGATTGTGGAAAGCCTTCCGATCGAGATTCCTTCGAATCCACATAATGAAGCTTATTTAACTACCAAGCGAGATAAAATGGGACACACCATATTAAAATCATAAAAAAAAAGGCTCCATTTAGGAGCCTTTTTAATTAGTTGTTACCGAGAATAATTGGGGTTGATTTCCCACCTCCCATGATGATTACTTTAGCATTTGGGGATTTGGCAAGTTCTTTCTGTGCGATAATTGCTTCGTATTGTAATTGCTTTTCGCTTAAACCGGTTGAAAGTATACGCTGATAATCAGCGATACCTTGCGCTTCTACGCGTTTACGTTCAGCTTCTTGCTTTTCTTTTTGTAAAACAAACTGCATTTTTTGCGCGTCTTGTTCCGCATTGATTTTTGACTCAATGGTCTGCTTTACCGAGTTTGGTAAATTGATGTTACGAATTAATAATTGTTCCAATACGAGTCCACGCTTTTTGAAGTTCTTTTCTATATCCGCATAAATTCGTGCTTGGAACTCATTTCTTTTTAAGGAATATAGGCCGACTGCATCGTAATACACTGCATTATCACGAATCATGGTACGGGTGATAGGGCGAACTATTTTATCGCGGTAATCTTCTCCTATTTCTTTTAAAATCCGGGGTGTTTCAGTTGGCAATATCCGATACAATACAGTCAGATCTACAACCACCTCAAGACCATCTGCTGTCAATACACGAATGGCGTCGTCTCCTGTTCGATCACCTTCATCATGCACTGCTGACATGGTATAATTTTGGGTTTTGGTATCAAAAATGGTTACCGTTGCTAGTGGGTTCACAAAATTTAGACCACTAGTTAGTGTTTGGTTTTGCACTTTTCCAAAGATGCTTTGGACACCTACTTCGCCTGCATTTACTTGTTTAATGATTGAACTAGATAGTCCAAGTAGGATTAAAACGAAGGATACAATACGCAATGGATTCGCATATTTGGAGAAAATTAAATTGGGGTTTGCGATCGCGCGGCTTGCAATGAATAAAATTACGCCGATGAATATAAAAAACATACGCTTGTTGATTTAAGGTTTTTTCTCTGATAGAACACAATAGTACAACTAAATTTGCAAATAAAATATGCAGAAATGCAGATTATAAGTTTCTTGGACTCTTTGGGTGTCAACGATAAATTGGCAAAAAATCCCTAATTTTGGGCATGATTGAGATCAAAAATATTCATAAAGAATTTGATGGCCGCGTTGTTTTAGCGGATATTAATGCAGTCTTTCAACAAGGCAAAGTTAATATGGTGATCGGTGGAAGTGGAACAGGTAAATCAGTTCTTTTGAAGTGCATGATCGGGATTTTGACTCCAGAAAAAGGATCAGTTTTATACGATGGTCGGGATTTTATTAAATCAGACTTGGACCAAGTGAAGGAGATTAGACGGGAAATGGGCGTTTTATTTCAAGGAGGTGCACTTTTTGATTCTAAGACGGTATTGGAAAACGTTCGTTTTCCTTTAGATACCTTAACCTCTCAAACTATTGAAGAAAAAAATGCGCAAGCCATGCTTTGCTTGCAGCGGGTAGGTCTTGAATCCTCCGCGCATCAAATGCCCTCAGATATATCAGGTGGTATGAAAAAGCGTGTGGGAATTGCCCGCGCTATCGTCATGAATCCCAAATACCTTTTTTGTGATGAACCCAATTCAGGCTTGGATCCCTTGACAGCCGTCAAGATCGATTTATTAATTCAAGAGATTACCAAAGAATTTAATATGACTACGATTGTCATTTCTCATGATATGAACTCCGTCATGCGCATGGGGGAATACATCATGTTTTTAAAAGATGGCCATAAAGTCTGGGAAGGCAATAATGAGAATCTATTACAATCAGATATTCCTGATTTGCAAGAATTTTTATCTACCAAATTAACCTAGTATGCCTCAAGTTTATTCGGCACCGCTTGTCTTAGAAAATGTATCATTAAAGCCTTATAACACATTCGGTATCGATGTTTCTGCGCGCTATTTTGTAGAAATTAATCATTTGCAAGAATATGTGCAGCTCTTAAAGGAACAAAATTATAGCCACGTTCCGCATCTATTTTTAGGCGGTGGAAGTAATTTATTGTTGACCAAAGACGTAGAGGCCCTTGTTGTAAAAATCTCATTTGTGGGCATTGAAGTACTAGACGAATCAGCTGATTTTGTTTGGGTACGAGCGGGTTCAGGTGTCAACTGGCATGAATTTGTACAATATTCGGTAGATCATCACTGGGCAGGTTTGGAGAATTTATCGCTTATTCCGGGGACGGTAGGTGCGGCTCCAATGCAAAATATCGGCGCCTATGGCGTTGAGATTAAAGATACATTTGATCATTTGGAGGCATTTAATTTAAAAACATTAGTTGTTGAGCAATTTGATTCGTCGGCATGTGAATTTGGATATCGAGAAAGCTTCTTTAAACATGCCGGTAAAGGGCGTTATTTAATCGCTTCAGTTTGTTTTAAATTAGCTAAAAAGCCTACTCCTCAAACCTCATATGGAGCAATTAAAGACGTATTAGCATCCAAAGGAATTTCAAATCCAGGCATCAGAGATGTGGCTGATGCAGTAATTGCAATCCGTCAAAGTAAGCTCCCAGATCCCAAAGAGATAGGTAATTCAGGAAGTTTCTTTAAAAATCCTACTGTTTCTGCAGCCGAGGCCTCGCGTTTGCAACATGAGTTTCCTGGTATTCCATATTATGCTGTGGCAGGTAGTACCGATATTAAGTTTCCAGCTGGCTGGTTTATCGAACAAGCTGGTTGGAAGGGTTATCGAAAGGGTGATGCTGGTGTCCATGTAAATCAAGCCTTAGTGCTTGTTAATTATGGTGAGGCAAGTGGCAGCGAAATCAAAGAATTATCGGAACAGATTAAAGCTTCCGTATTAGCCAAATTTGGTGTTCCTCTGGAGACCGAAGTAAACATTATATAATATGCAATTACCTAGTTTAGCATCCATCGGCAAGGGCCCTTTTTTTTTAATGGCCGGAAGTTGTGCGATTGAAAGTAATGATTTGGCTTTTGAGATTGCGGAACGTATTCATCTCATGACTAAAGCGATGGGTATTCCTTATATTTTTAAGGGTTCTTACCGAAAAGCAAACCGGACGAAAATCGATTCATTTACGGGGATAGGTGACATCAAAGCACTTGAAATTTTAAAGGCAGTAGGTGCGCATTACGATATTCCTACCGTTACAGATATTCATGAAAGTGGAGAAGCAGCCATGGCTGCAGCGTATGTGGATGTGTTGCAGATTCCGGCTTTTTTATGCCGACAAACTGATTTGTTGGCCGCTGCTGCGCAAACGGGTAAAGCGGTTAATATCAAGAAAGGTCAATTTATGTCAGGCGCCTCGATGAAATTTGCTGTTGAAAAAGTGTTGCATGAAAATCCTGATGCACCGGTTTATTTAACGGATCGCGGAAATTCATTTGGCTATGGAGATTTAGTGGTTGATTACCGAAACCTGCCGGAGATGTCGGCATTTAACGTGCCTGTAATCATGGATTGTACGCATTCATTGCAGCGTCCTAATCAGGGAAGTGGTGTGACGGGCGGCCAACCGGCTTTAATTGAGACGATTGCGAAAGCTGCGATTGCCGTAGGAGCTGATGGGCTTTTTATTGAAACCCACCCGAATCCTGCTGTAGCTAAATCTGATGGAGCCAATATGCTTCCTTTGGATCAACTTGAGGCTTTGCTTGAAAAGTTATTAAAAGTGCGCGAAGCAATCGTTTAGTATTGATAAACGATTTGTAAACTAACATCCGATTTATGGTTTGTTGGGATTAAATCTAAGCCAGAACCTACTGTTTCTCTCGTGAAATAATGGGTTCTGGCTATTTTTATGCCTACATCCCAATGTTTACTAGGATTGACACTGATCAAAATTGTGTTTCGAATACTGGGATCAAAGTAAGCAGGGAGGCTAAATGAATACCGTAAGGTGGGTTCATACGCATACAGGCGTGTATCGTAACTGGGTGTTTGAATCCAAGCCAAACGTGCTTGAACTTGATACCATTTGTGACTAAAAGTGATATCGTGTAACCACATGGCGCCTAACTCATTTTGAAGAGGCGAAACTAGGTAGCTTAGCATAATTCTGCTATGCCATTTAAGTCGACTGTGCACATCATAGTGGATATCAAAACTAGCTTGCACATGGTTTTTTCGTTGGTCATGTGATAGTGATTGATTCGTCCATTTCAATTGTGCAAAGTATTGACCTTTACGTTTTCGATCCCATTGAAAACGGGTCAGCATTTCAATTCCCCAAGCGCCTGGAAAGGCATATGAAAAACTACGCTTGGGAAAAAAGAAATAGTCTATATAGGATGATAGTCGCTTGTATTTTGAAATTTGGAATTGATTTCCCAAAAAGAGCCCTACTTCATTTTTGGTTTGTGAACCTTCACCTAGTGCTTGTGCCATGGGGCT
>JACCDJ011423010.1_pt1 | contig 12312 bp, 13 predicted proteins | sample 7444481 | NCBI WGS metagenome assembly JACCDJ01 (sample SAMN15323435, study PRJNA562643) | freshwater metagenome | isolation source: river surface water | place: USA:Blue River Watershed | collected 2017-08-15 | reverse complement strand
GACCAATGGCTGAGGCAATTTTTGCAGGCGGATGTTTCTGGTGCACCGAAGCGGTGTTCCGCTCGATCGCGGGCGTCTCCGCGGTGGAAAGCGGCTATATCGGCGGAACCGTGCCGCACCCGACCTACAAGGCGGTTTGCACTGGCGAAACCGACCATGCCGAAGCGATCAAGCTGACTTTCGATCCGGCAGTCGTCTCCTTCGCCGACCTGCTCGACATCCATATGGGCACCCATGATCCGACGCAGCTCAATCGCCAGGGCAATGATATCGGCACCCAATATCGCACGGCCTTGTTCCCGCTGGACGATGAACAACGCGCCGAATGCGAAGCCGGGATCGCCCGCTGGAACGCCGCCCACCCGGGCGAGCAGGCCGTGACGACGATCGAAGGCCCGGCGGAGTGGTATCCGGCAGAGGACTATCACCAGGAATACTGGCAGGGCGAAGGCCAGCGGAACCCCTATTGCCTCGCGGTCATCCCGCCCAAGCTGGCCAAGCTGCAAAAGGGCTTTGCCGAAAAGCTTAAGGGTTAGGCGCGCCAGCGGGCGATAAAGAAACCGTCAAGCCCGCCCGCCTCGCGCAACAGACCCGGATCGGTCCGCAGCCAGCCTTCGGCGGTCGGATTAAGGCCGTTGGGCAGGTCCGCGGCACGGATCGGGTCAGGCGTCAGCTTGATGTCCGACACCTGATCCTCGCCCTCCTCGCGCTCGAGCGAGCAGGTGGCATAGACCAGCCGCCCGCCCGGCTTAACCCAGCGCTGGGCGCGCTCGAGCAGCGCAGCTTGCAATTCGGCCAGTTCGGCGATCTGGCGGGGGCCAATCCGATGCAGCACATCGGGATGACGACGACAGGTGCCCGTAGCGGTGCAGGGCGCGTCGAGCAGCACGGCATCAAACGGCGCGGCGGGTTCCCATTGCAGGGCATCGGCCTGAACCAGTGTGGCGGTCAGCCCTGTCCGGGTGAGGTTCTCCTGCATCCGCTGCAAACGGCGGGCGCTGGAATCCAGCGCCGTCACCTGCCAGCCGGCCGCTGCCAGCTGCATGGTCTTACCGCCCGGCGCCGCGCACAGATCCAGGACTGTCTGGCCTTCGCCCGGCCCCAGCAGCCGCGCGGGCAGGCTGGCGGCCAGGTCCTGCACCCACCAGGCGCCTTCCTTGAAGCCTTCCAGCCGCTCGACCGCCATGCCGCGTTCCAGCCGCACGTGGCCCGGCATCAGGCTCGTCCCACCCAGCCGCTCGGCCCATTCAGCCGTGGTCGCTGGATCGCGCAGCGACAGGTCCAGCGGCGGCGGGACCGCCAGCCCGGCGGCAATCGCCGGAGCGGCATCGCCCCAACGTTCGCACACCGCATCGGGCAGGCTGGGCTGGTCCGGCAGGCGCACCTCACGCTTGACCAGCGTTGAGAAAACCCCGTGCGCCAGACGCCGCGGCCCACCGGCCAGCAAGGGCAGGCCAGTGGCAATGACCGCATGCGGCGGGGTATCCAGCCGCAGCCAGCCCGCCAGCATCAGCCGTAGCGCCGAGCGGGGCTTGGCATCATCGGGCAGGACTTGCCGCGTGGCGCTGTCGATCAGTGCATCAAGGTCAACCAACCAGCGCAGCGCCTCTCCGGCGAGGGCCCGGGCCAGGGCCCGGTCGGCATCGCTGCGAATGCCCTGCAGCGCCGGCTGGGCCGCTTGATCGAGCGTTTCGCCCCGGCGCAGCACGGCATCAAGCAGTTTGAGCGCGGCCTTGCGCGCGGGGAGACCGGGAATATCCATCGCTGCAGCCCCTAGACGTAGCCGCTTGCAATAGCCAGATAGGGTGCATGACCCAGCGAGCCACCGAACGTCCGAAGCCCTTCGTCAAACCGGCTCACTGGAGCAATGATCCCGCTCCTACACCGCAGGAGCCCAAGCAGGATGAGGATCCGGCAGGTCTATCCCCGACCCGCTATGGCGATTGGGAGCGCAACGGGATCGCGGTGGATTTCTAGCCCGGCGATTTCTGAAATCGGCAACCTGCCGCAAACGGCCGTCTGCAAGCCGCCGCAAACTTGCGCTTAAGCTTCTCGCTCCTACATAGGTTGGACGAAAGGATGCGAAACGCATGAACGACGACCAGCCGAGCGGTAATCCCTGGATCAAGACCATGCTGGTGTGGGGCGGAATTTTCCTCGCCCTGCTGCTGGTGGTCACTATGCTGGGTTCACGCGGAGACAGTGCTGGCCCGCAGATCGGCTATTCCGATTTTCGCGGGCGGGTTTCTGAAGGGTCGATCGAAAGCGTCCAGATCAGCGAAGCCAAGATCACCGGCAAGTACAAGAACGGCGGGACCTTCTCGACCGTGCCCGTACCGAACGACCCGACCCTGCAGCCGCTGCTGCAGGAAAATGGCGTGAAGTATGAAGGCAAGGCTGCCGAAGAAGGCAACGTGCTGGTCTATATCCTGGTCCAAACCCTTCCCTTCCTGCTGATCCTGGGGGTCGCCTTCTTCGCGCTGCGCCAGGTTCAGAAGGGTGGCGGCGGCGGCGCGATGGGCTTTGGCAAGTCCAAGGCCAAGCTGCTGACCGAACGCCAGGGCCGCGTCACCTTTGACGATGTCGCCGGGATCGATGAAGCGCGCGAGGAATTGCAGGAAATCGTCGAATTCCTGCGCGATCCGCAGCGCTTTTCCAAGCTCGGCGGCCAGATTCCCAAGGGCGCGCTGCTGGTCGGCTCGCCCGGCACCGGCAAGACCCTGCTGGCCCGCGCCATCGCGGGTGAGGCGGGCGTGCCCTTCTTCACCATTTCGGGTTCGGACTTTGTCGAAATGTTCGTCGGCGTCGGCGCCAGCCGCGTGCGCGACATGTTCGAACAGGCCAAGAAGAACGCGCCCTGCATCGTCTTCATCGATGAAATCGACGCGGTCGGCCGCCACCGTGGCCATGGTCTGGGCAATTCGAACGACGAACGCGAACAGACGCTGAACCAGCTGCTGGTCGAGATGGACGGGTTTGAGGCCAACGAAGGCATCATCATCATCGCCGCAACCAACCGCCCCGACGTGCTCGACCCGGCGCTGCTGCGCCCGGGCCGCTTTGACCGCCAGGTTGTCGTGCCCGTTCCCGATGTTGACGGGCGCGAGCAGATCCTGGCCGTGCACATGAAGAAGGTGCCGCTGGCGCCTGATGTTAACCCGCGCACCATTGCCCGCGGCACGCCTGGCTTCTCTGGCGCGGACCTGGCCAACCTGGTCAACGAGGCCGCCCTGCTCGCTGCGCGCCGCAACAAGCGGCTGGTCGCGATGCAGGAGTTTGAGGACGCCAAGGACAAGGTGATGATGGGCGCCGAACGCCGCTCGATGGTGATGACCGAGGACGAAAAGCGGATGACCGCCTATCACGAGGCAGGCCATGCGATCGTCTCGGTCAAGGAGCCGGCCTCTGACCCGATCCACAAGGCGACGATCATTCCGCGCGGCCGCGCGCTGGGCATGGTGATGCGCCTGCCCGAACGCGACAGCTATTCCTATCACCGCGACAAGATGCACGCGAACCTCTCGGTCGCGATGGGCGGCCGCGTGGCGGAAGAACTGATCTTCGGCCATGACAAGGTCAGCTCTGGCGCCAGCTCCGACATCCAGTATGCCACTGGCCTCGCCCGCAACATGGTGACCAAGTGGGGCATGTCTGACAAGCTGGGACCGCTGCAGTATGAGGACCAGCACGAAGGCTATCTCGGCATGGGTGGCTCACAGCGCACCTTTGCCTCGAACGAGACCAACAAGCTGATCGATAGTGAGATCAAGGGGCTGGTCGAAGGCGCCCACAAGCGCGCGACCGATATCCTCAAGACCAATGAGGACAAGCTGCACCTGCTCGCCAACGCCCTGCTGGAATATGAAACGCTGACCGGTGACGAGATCAACCAGCTGATGGAAACCGGCAAGCTGGACCGGCCTGACCGCCCGAGCGGCCCGACCGTGCCGGCTCCGATCAAGGGCTCGGCCATTCCCAAGGCGGGCAAGCGCTTCTCTGGCGGCGACGCCGCAGCCCAGGGGGCCTGATCCAGCGCAGGCTGGTGGCCGTCCCTAGACTGCCACCAGCAGTGTCATGATCGTGGCGAACATCCCCAGCACCAGCAGCGCGAACAGGCTGAGGAACCAGGTCCGCCACCAGGCCCCAAACCGGGTGAGCGCATAGGCATCGCGGAGCTGCCGATACATGTGGAACGGTGCATAGCAGACCAGCGCCACCACCAGCGTCCCGGCGCCACCCCAGACAGCCAAGACACTGATCGCCGCCAGCAACAGCAGCATAAAGCTGAGCGAATAGGTCACGAAGACCGTATGGTCATAAAGGTGAAAGCGGCGGCTGAACGGAAACAGCAGCCACAGGAACGGGACCGATAGCGGGATCATCAGCCAGGAATATTTGTACGCGCTGTTCTGCAGCTTGTAGATCGTCAGTTCCGGGTTGGCGCGGGCATGCTGCCAGGCCCGGTTGACAGCGGCCGTCACCGATTTCTCGGTCGGGGTATCGCCACTGGCGATCTGCTGCGGCAAGTTGCCGTCCCGCGCCACTCTTATGACGGCGACCGCATTGCGGGCGCTATCCACTTCACGCTGCAATTGGGGGACATTGCCGCCTTTTCCAGCCTTGGCATCGGCCAGCCGCTGCTCGGCCTGCGCCAGGCCCTTTACCGCCTCGCGCTCTGCCTGACCCATCCCCTGTTCGAAGCCCTGCGCCTTGCCGGCATTGTTGAAATTGATCGGACTGCCAAGCAGGTTGAAAATGGCAAAGGTCAGGAAGACCACGAAGAGGAACAGCGCGATCGGACTGACATAGCTTGCGCGGCGGCCATCGACATATTCCCGCGTCAGTCGGCCCGGCCGCCAGGCCAGCAGCGGCAGGGTTCGCCAGATCTTGCCTTCGAAATGAAACACGCCGTGCAGCAGGTCATGGAAGAACGCGCCCAGCGTCTTGTGAACATGCGCTGCCTGCCCGCACTGATGGCAATGACGACCCAGCAGCGCAGCGCCGCAGTTCAGACAGGCCTGCTCGTGCGTGTGCCCATCATCGCGACCTTCGCCGTGGGCTGGTTCTAAGGCGCGGGCAGCCAGTGCCCCCTGGGCGATATCGCCGATAAAGTCCGTGCCGCTCACCGCTTACTCCCCAATCCCGATGCGTTCATGATCTTGTCAGATTGATGCGGTCAAGTCATTCAATGCAAAACCATTCGGGAGAATTCCATGCGCCGTCTTATCCTGCCAGTCCTGCTGATCGCCGCCCCGGCTGCCGCCGCTGCTACGGGGGACATGTCGGTGGCGACCTTCCTTTCCAAGGCCGATGCCTTGAAGGCGAAAGGCTTCATGGCGCTCGGTTCTTCGGACATGAAGTTGCTCAGGGATGAAGGTCAGGCTGCGGGCATGGCCTATCGCGCACGCCTCCAGCAGGAACGCGCCGCCGGCAAGCCCAGCTCGTGCCCTCCCAAGGGAACGCGTACGTCGGCCGACCAGCTGCTCGAACACCTTCGGACCTATCCTACGACACAACGCGCCAGCATTTCGATGAAGGCGGCCATGGCCGATTACTTCATCAAGACCTATCCCTGCCGCTGATCCTAGAGCGGCAACCGCCCTAAGCAAACGGCCCGCCTCCCGATGGGGAAGCGGGCCGCTTGATTGCAGCAAGCGCGGCCTAAATCAGCCGTCGTAATCGCCACCGATCGACGTGTTGCGAACCGGCGCGGCGGCGGTGATCCGCAGCGCTTCAGCCGACTGGCTGAGCGAACCGATTTCATCAACCTCGTCATCGTCTTCCGGCAGAACGCGCTGCAGCGAACCGATCACCGTTTCCTTCAGCAGTTCCGGACGCACGGTCTGCTCGGCGATTTCGCGCAGGGCGACCACCGGGTTCTTGTCGCGGTCACGATCGATCGTCAGTTCCGCGCCACCCGAAATTTCACGCGCGCGCTGGGCTGCCATCAGCACCAGGTCGAAACGGTTCGGGATCTTGTCGACGCAATCTTCAACGGTAACGCGCGCCATGGGGCACTCCAATTCAATGAAATTCGGGATTAGCCGGCTGTTACCGGTGCGGCGATTCGCAAGTCAAGAAAAAAACATTTAAATGACTGTATTTAAACTATTATTCGTAGGTCTCGAATCCCCGCGAATCGGATGCGAGATTGCCGAACTTCGTAAACTCGCTCTGGAAGTGCAGGTAGACATTGCCGGTCGAGCCATGGCGCTGCTTGGCGATGATCACGGTCGCCTTATTCACCACTTCAAGGTGCCGCTGCATCCAGGCATCGTATTTGGCGATCGCATCGGGTGCGCTCGTTTCTGACGGCTCGTCCGGCTTCGCCGCGTTGTGGTAGTATTCCTCGCGGAAGATGAACCAAACCATATCCGCATCCTGCTCGATCGAGCCGGATTCGCGCAGGTCGGCCAGCTGGGGGCGTTTGTCTTCGCGGCTTTCGACAGCACGGCTGAGCTGGGACAGCGCGATCACCGGCACCTCAAGCTCCTTCGCCAGCGTCTTCAACCCGCGGCTGATTTCGGAGATTTCGTTGACGCGATTGTCGTTAGCGCGGCCTGAGCCCTGCAATAGTTGCAGGTAGTCGATCACGATCAGGCCGATATCATGCTTGCGCTTCAGCCGGCGAGCCCGGGTGCGCAAGGCCGCGATCGAAAGCGCGGGCGTATCATCGATGTAGAGCGGCAGTTCCGAAAGACGCTGGCTGGCGAAGGAGATTCGCTGAAAATCCTCGCGGCTGATCTTGCCCATGCGCAGCCGTTCACTGCTGATCTCAGCTTGTTCGGCCAGGATACGCGTGGCGAGCTGGTCCGCGCTCATTTCCAGGCTGAAGAACGCCACCGGGGCGCCGATCGACTTTTTCGGGTCGATCCCATCGGCCATGTCGCGCAGGTAGCGTTCAGCGCAGTTGAAGGCGATGTTGGTGACCAGCGAGGTCTTGCCCATGGCCGGGCGTCCAGCAAGGATGATCAGGTCGGAATCGTGCAGGCCGCCGATCTTGGCATTGAGATCATCCAGCCCGGTGGTTCGGCCGGAAATGTGCCCGCCCGAATTGAGCGCCTTTTCAATCTGGGTGATCGCGGCCAGGCTGGATTTGCGGAACGGCTCGGCCTCATTTCCGACAGAGGCCCCTTCGGCCACGCGGTAGAGCGCGGCTTCGGCGCGGGCGACCTGCTCAAGCGGCTCGACGCTTTCCGACGTATCCAGAGCGTCGCTCACCAGCGTCCGGCCGACCGAAACCAGCTCGCGCAACAAGGCGAGGTCATAAATCTGCTCGGCCAGCTCGCGCGGGGCCAACAGACCCTGACCATCGGCGGTGAGCCGGGCGAGATAGGCTGCGCCGCCCAGCTCCTTCAGCGTTTCATCCGCCTCGAAATAAGGCTTCAGCGTCACCGGGGTCACCACGGCCTTGCGGTCCAGCAGTTGCAGGATCCGGTCATAGATGCGGGCGTGCGCCGGTTCAAAGAAGTGGTCGGCCCGCAGCGGCGTGCTCAATTCCTCGATTACCCGGTTGTCGATCAGCGCGGCCCCCAGGAACGCAGCCTCTGCCTCCACGTTGGCGGGCAGCGCGCGGGCAGCAACTTCATCGGGGCGGGTCATCAGATCGGTATTGGCCATGGGAGGCGATCAATGCTCTGCGAGGGGGCGATAGGCAAGCGCAAGGCAGGCGCCTTTTCTTCCACAGCCTGTGGAGACTTGCCCCGCCATTTCGCATCTGCGAAAAGTGCCCCGTCATGGGGGACGCACGGATCATCCATATCGAGCTCGACGAGGCCACGATCCTGTGGCGCAATGCCGATATCGAACAGGAACGCCGGATCGCGATCTTCGATCTGATCGAAGAGAATACCTTCAAGCCGCTGCGCGCGTGGGAGGCCGGGCATCAGGGTCCCTATCGCCTGCGACTGTCGGTCGCCGATGGCCGACTCGCGCTCGAGGTGGCCGACGCCGAAGGGCAGCCGCTCGAATCACTGATCCTCGCCCTCGGGCGGTTCCGCCGACCGATCCGGGACTATTTCGCGATCTGCGATTCCTATTACCAGGCAATCCGCAAGGCGACCGCGGCCGAGATCGAAACCATCGACATGGCCCGGCGCGGCGTCCACAATGAAGCAGCGGAACTGCTGCTGGAACGGCTCGACGGCAAGATCGAAACCGATTTTGCCACGGCTCGGCGGCTGTTCACCCTGATTTGCGTGCTGCATATCCGGGGCTGAGCGAAACCAGGGGGTCATCGGGTCAAAATGGCTAGGAAGAAGAACAGTCGGCTACGGCTGCGGCTGATTGGTGCGGCTTTGTTGCTGCTGCTTGTCGGTGGCACATGGGCATGGTGGCATCTGTCGCATTGGCAGCCGGAACGGGCGGAATTCCCGGTCCAGGGGGTCGAAATCGGTGGCGAGGATGGCCCGGTTGACTGGGTCGCCCTCAAGACCATTGGCGCCGATTTTGTTTATCTCGATGCCTCGGCCAGCGCCTTTGCCCGCGACCCAAAGTTTGATGAGAACCTGGAAGCTGCCAAGGCAGCCAAACTCCAATGGGGTGCGGTGCATCGGTATGATCCCTGCCAGCCAGCCGAAAAGCAGGCGGCCAATTTCGTCACTGTCGTGCCACGCGATCCGACCATGCTCTCGGCAGCAGTCTGGCTGGACCAATTGGCCGACGATTGCCCGATCAAGGTCAGCGATGCTGCGGTGGAGAGCGAACTGACCACCTTCCTCAACCAGATTGAGACCCACACCGGCAAGGCAGCCGTGCTCAAGATCTCGCGCAGCTTTGAGCGGCGCTACAAGATTTCAGCCCGGATCGATCGTAATGTCTGGCTGGAGCAATTGCGTTTCGAGCCGGAATATGCCGGACGCCCCTGGGCGATGTGGACCGCGAATGACCGACTTAAGCTGCCCGCGCTGGAGGGCGGCGTGCGCTGGGTGGTGGTCCAGCCATGACACGGTTATAGGCGCGACATGACCCATGACCGTGACACCCTGATCGCCGCTGCCCGGACCGCCCAGGCTCAGGCCTATGCGCCCTATTCCAACTTCCATGTTGGGGCGGCACTTGGTTTTGCCGATGGCTCTGTTGTCACTGGCGCCAATACCGAGAACGCGAGTTATGGGCTGACGCTATGCGCGGAAACCAACGCCATCGCCAAAGCCATGAATGACGGGCACCGCGACGGACTCGAAGCCGTGGCCGTGATCGGCGGCATGCACGGTGAACCGGGCCCGACGGTCACCCCCTGCGGCCGCTGCCGTCAGGTGCTCAACGAACTGGCCCAGCTGGGCGGCACCGACCCGGTGATCTGGTGCGACGGCCAGGACGGCGTGTTGGAGCTGAAGCTTTCAGCCCTGCTGCCCCACGCCTTCGGTCCGGCCAACCTGGGTTAATCCGCCAGCCACTCCAGCAGGGCGGCCATGCAATCCCGCCCCAGTTGTGCCGACCGTTCCGGCGACCAGCCCTGCGCCGCGTCGGGCAGGTCGTCATTGTCCTTGAACGGCATTTGCAGCGTCATCGAGACCGCGCCGAACCGCTCGGCCAGCTGGTTGGTGCTCATCGACAGGTTGGCCTTGCCCGCCCCGGCAACGGGGTAGCCGCGCCTGGTCTGGAAATCAGGCGTGCGCCGGTCAAGGATCGCCTTGTAGCGGTTGAAGCCGCCTTGCAGCGCCTCGCTCCATGACGGGATACCTTCGAACCCGGCGAGGAAGACCGCCGGGATCGCCTCGTCGCCGTGAACATCCATGGCAAAGTCCACCCCGCTCGCGTCCATCGCGTTGCGGATTGCCAGCACCTCGGGCGATTGCTCGAGGCTCGGATTGGCCCACTCGCGGTTAAGGTTCACGCCCAGCGAATTGGTCCGCAGGTTGCCGCGCACCGATCCATCCGGATTGGCATTGGGCACGACGTGAAACGTGCAGCGCTGGCGCAGCGCGCGGCCGACCGGATCAGCGGGATTGGTCAGGCAGTCCAGCGCGCCTTCCATCCACCATTCAGCCATCGATTCACCCGGGTGTTGCCGGGCATAGAGCCAGACCTGCTTGGGCCCCTGTCCGAAATCCAGGCAATCGATGCTGCGCCCGTCGCGCGTGCGGCCCAGCACGCGATGTGAAACACCCTCGGCCAGCGCCGTGCTGGCGATCAGGTCCTGGTGCCGCTCCCACGAATAGGGCGCGAAATAGGCGAACCAGACCAGGTCGCCGCCGGGCTGATAGCGGATCGTCAGCGTGCCGCCGTCTTCACCCTTGTCATAGCTGCTGACGGCGCGGCCCCAGAATTCACGATCCTCGCTGACGGCGGCGTTGTAGCCGGGCCAGCCATCGGGATAGGCCGAGCCATTGAGACCGGTGATCTTCAATTCGAGCGCCCGCCCGGCGGCATTGCTGACGCGGAAGTGGAACCACTGGAAGAAATCTGAATTGGTATCCTTGCGGATGGCCAGCCGGGCAGAGGTGCCGGTGATGGAGAGGACTTCGATATTGCCGCTGTCAAAGGCGGCGTCGATCTGGATGTCGGGTGCGGTCATTTGACCTCGATAGTCTCACCCGATTGTCCGGGAAAGCCCTTGAACAGGGCCTCCGCCATCTTCGCCGCGCCGAGCGAGGTGGCCGCCAGCGGCGAACTGCTGGCAACGGTAAAATTGGCGCGCCCTTCCCACAGCGCCAAGCCACTTGCGCGATCGCGGATGATCACGCCCAGCTCGGTGCGAACCTCCTCGGCCGGCCGCGGTGTAAGGTTGATGCCGATCCCAACACCCAGGCCAGAGCCATAAGTGCCGGTCGATCCGCCCACCCCAAGGCTTACCGGACCGCCTGAACGTTCCGGCCGGTAACTCTCGCGAGAGAGACGCAGCTGCGCCACCTGTCCACTCACACCGCCAGCGGGTGTGGCGGCATAGCCCAGCAGCGCCAATTGCCGCTCAACCGCTGCCTGATAGGCCTTCCACTCCAATGAGGAACCGTCATGCCCGGGCGCCGGTTCGATAGCGATCGTCCCCTTGCCCAGCGGCGAAATGTCTGCCGCATGGAATCGGGTCACCTCAACCGGCCCGGTCGGGGCGACACAAGCGCCAAGGGCCAGGGCGGCAACAAGCGGAAGGGCACGAAGCAGCTTGGTCATGGTCGGCATCCTTTGCCCGGTGATGATGAACCTGCCAAACCCGCTGAGCAAGGGTTTCACCGCCGTTAACCATTTTCCTGTCGTCCTGTGCTAGCGCAGTAGCGATGTCACAAAAAGTTCCCGTCCTCGTTACCGGCGGCGCCGGCTACATCGGCAGCCATGCCGTCCTTGCCCTGAAAGACGCGGGCTGGCCCGTGGCAGTGATCGACAACCTGACCACCGGCTTCCGCTTTGCCGTGCCGGACGGGGTGCCGCTCTATGAAGGCGATATCGCCGACGCCGATCTGCTCGCCAGGATCTTTGCCGAACAGGGGACCCGGGCCGTGATGCATTTCGCCGGGTCGATCATCGTGCCGGAATCGGTCGAGGACCCGCTGAAGTACTATCACAACAACACCGCCAAGAGCCGCGCCCTGATTGAGGCGGCGGTGGCCGCCGGGGTGCCGCACTTCATCTTCAGCTCAACCGCCGCGACCTACGGCCTGCCCGAGGTATCCCCGGTGCACGAGGACAGCCCCAAGGCTCCGATCAATCCCTATGGCATGTCCAAGCTGATGACCGAGATCATGCTGGGCGATGTCGCGCGGGCGCATCCCCTTAACTTCTGCGCACTGCGTTATTTCAACGTCGCGGGAGCCGATCCACAGGTGCGCACTGGCCAATCGACCGCCGGGGCAACCCACCTGATCAAGGTCGCGGTCGAGGCTGCGCTGGGCAAGCGTGCCGGGGTTGAGGTGTTCGGGACCGACTTCGCCACCCCGGATGGCACCGGCGTGCGCGACTATATCCACGTTTCGGACCTGGCGAATGCCCATGTCCTTGCGCTTGCGGCGCTAATCGAATCGCCGGAGCAATCGCTGACGATGAACTGCGGCTATGGCCGGGGCTATTCGGTACTCGAAGTGCTCGATGCGGTGGACCGGGTGACCAACAACACAATCCAGCGCACGCTCTCCCCGCGCCGGGCGGGCGATCCGGATTCGCTGATTTCCGATAACGCGCGGATCAAGGCCACCCTGCCGTGGCAGCCAAAGTACGCTGATCTGGATACGATCGTCCGGCACGCCCTGGCCTGGGAGCGAAAACTGACCGAGTTCCGTGGTGAAGGTTGACTTTGCCGTGACTCACCCGTAACGGCCCGGCTTCAATTTCAGCGGTTGGTACCGCACCCGAGGAACTCATGAAGATTCGCAACAGCCT